>Ga0255419_10150_pt1 | contig 15036 bp, 16 predicted proteins | sample ANMaggSeSYBR02J3_FD_182658 | JGI IMG/M metagenome (GOLD analysis project Ga0255419, IMG submission 182658) | Sediment cell enrichment communities from methane seep in Santa Monica Basin, California, United Staets - ANME aggregate JGI... | ecosystem: Environmental > Aquatic > Marine > Cold seeps >...
TACTGGAGTTTTAAAAAATGACAAATCGGAAGCATCTCTGGAAATTTAAGGATTTTAGTAACGACACAAGAATTGGCAGGTCAATTGCTATATGCGCACTACTCACATCGATAGTGATCATTTCAGCGTGTGGTGTCGGGATGGCAGCGATAGAAAGCGGCGGTGATATTATTAGTGGTGATAACACCGAGGTTGTGGTTGAGAGTATTCGTATAACTGCTGATGGTGAACCTGTAGGTACTTCAATCGTAAGGCTGCACGCAGGTGATACGAAAAACTTCGGCGTGGAAGCCACATCCTCGGATGGAACTACAAACTCAAATTACAACAACAATGTTAAATGGCAGTGGACAATAGGAAGTGTCAGTGGATCCGGAAAATTTACTTCAAGCGAAACGGGAATCGGAACTGTAACTGCGATTTATGGTTCTTGCTTCGACACGATAACGGTCGAAGTAATGCCCGGAGATGTTTGTTCGATCAAAATTACTTCCAAAGCAAAGAATTACCCTAAAGTGGACAAAAGTACTACGATACCATTTGGACTTGTGGCATTTGACGAAAAGGGAAATAAATTCTTGATCGAGAAAGCGGACTGGAGTTTGTCGGACTGGCGCTACCTTAACGGCAGCAACTGGACAGAAGTTTCAGACGATTTTGCAACAATTACACAGACCGGTGTTTTCAATCTGTTAAATACTACAATAAATGACAACAGTACCTTTAATTCAGGAGATCTTGATTATACCGGTTCTGTCAATATAACAGCGGCAGTAAGTAATACTATATCCGCAGTGATACAGCTCAATATGACAAACGGTGATGACGAGATAAATATTATTGGAGCAGATTTCTCGGCCGAAAATATAAGCACTGCAAATGCGAATGTTTCAGAAAAACTGATCGCTGTACAGGTGCTGGCAGATAACGACTGGAACTTTGGAAGCGTATACCCCGGGACGGCAACCGGTTGGGCCAGAGTAACATTCAGGAATGTTGGCACCTGTGGGGCACAGGTAAGGCCTGATGATCCTGGCAGTGGTCTGTTCCAATATCTGCAATTCAGAGATGGCGGGACAATCTATGATATAGGTGACTTTACAGTAACAGTCGATGTAACACCATTAACCAATGCAAAGGGGCATATCGTGAGTTTCAGTCCGGAACATAAAGAAGTGGAGATTAGACTGAATCCGCCAGTCACATTTGATGTGATGGGAAACCGAAATAATAACATATCGTATACGGTTACGGGAGTATAGGTGGAGGCAGCAGCGGTATAGATGGGGGCAGTATAAACTGAACAAGGAAACACCCTTTTGGGGCAAATTAATTGCAGCTATGGCTGAACAGGGGATATTTCCAGTCAGGTAATTTGCACCCAAAACATTCTTTTTCTTTTTTCTGTAACTATTCAGCCACACATAAACGTCATCTATAGACTGAATAGTCCACAAATAGATAATTGCACAGAATTGTCAAAAACCTTTGAAATCGATGGACTTGGATTCAGTATTAAAAACTAAAAAATGTACCAGCGTAGACACAAATAAGCAGATTTTCGCCATCGATGTCCGGTCTTAAGGATGGCTGATTAGTTACCTTTTTCTTTTGTAGGTCACTTTTCAGACCATGCAAACAGGCTGTCCTGAAACTCAAAACATAAACGATCCTGATCCGGCCAAAAAAATAACTATTTGTACCTAGTGTCAAGTCAACCTTCAAGTGTCAGATTATGAAGGGCATAGGGCACAATTCTAAAATCAAATTAATCAATAATTATATTAGACGCAGATTAACACTGATTAACGCAGATGCAACCTTAAATCAGCATGAATCAGCGTCTTGAAAATAACTGAAAAATATAACCGTGTCAGATTATATATCTTGCGATATTGTATGGTTGACTCGACACTAGTTCCTGAGACTTTTTAATTTATTCTTGAAAAATTCAAAAGTCACGCAATAATTTCAAGTGAGACTATTCATCATCATTCTTGAATACTCATGAGATGTGTTAGTGTCAAATAAGGTTCTCGACTATTGTCGCCATAGCTCTCATTTTTTTTAACCGTTAATTATATATACATCTTATACCATTGTTTCACATACTCATGATCATTATCATGATCATCATCATGATGATTGTAATGATGATGGTGATGTGGTAATCGAACAAAGAAATATATACAGGAGGTATATAAATATGGCAAATTGGAAAATTTGGAAATATAAAAAATTCAATAAGGATGACCGGGCATTCACAGGTCTGGAAGCAGCGATTGTGCTGACCGCGTTCGTCGTGGTGGCGGCTGTATTCAGTTATGTGGTGCTTGGCGCAGGGTTCTTTACAGCCGAGAAGAGCAAGGAAGTGGTTCATTCAGGTATGAGTCAGGCAACTTCTTCGGTCGAACTGGCTGGCGAAGTGATAGGTCATGGAAGTGATGATCTTTTAACGAACACAACAATGTACCTGCAGTTGACGGCAGGCGACAATGCTATTGACCTGACCAAGCTGACAATCACGTTTGCAGACAAATACGCGTACAATGGAAGTCTGACCTATAAAGCAACTAATAGTTTAACTGGCGCTGGACAGTGGAACTATTCATTCGTGGCTGATCAAAACAGTAATTCGGGAAACGGTGATGTCATGCTTGATTCGAACGAGAAGGGAAAGATACATATCTCATTGCCCGCTGAGGCAGGAAATCACCTTGGAGGAGTTCCAGTCAATAACTGGTTCCAGATCGAGATAAAAGCCGCTACTGGAGCATCTCTTCCAATAAAGAAGACGGTACCGGGAACGATTGATACCATAATGGTACTAACCTGAGGCGATAAAAATGAAAATATTTAATAAATTGTTGAAAAATGACAAGGCTTTCACTGGTCTGGAAGCAGCGATCGTACTGACCGCATTCGTCGTGGTTGCCGCGGTATTCTCGTATGTGGTACTTGGAGCCGGCTTCTTTACCACAGAAAAGAGCAAGGAGGTTATCCATACAGGTGTTGAGCAGGCGACTTCATCGGCAGAACTGGTGGGCGATGTCATCGGCATAAAAAGTGGAGCGGCTAATTTAACGTATATCAACTTCACCGTCCAGCTTACAGCAGGGAACAACCCGCTCGATCTCAATGAGACAACGATCTCCTACACGACATCGGACACCCATGATTCCTCTGTGACATGGGTTTACACGATGTACGAAGGCGACACTGACAATATGCTTGAACGCAACGAGAAAGCTGAGATCCAGGTAACGGTTCCAGGCACACAACTTGGAACATATGTAGAATTCCAGCTTGAGTTCAAGCCGGGCGTGGGCGGCACACTGCCGATATCAAGGACCACACCGGGATCACTGACTGAGATTACGAGGTTGTATTGAGGTGATAGAGATGAAATTATATAACAAACTGTTAAATGATGAAAGGGCTTTCACCGGTCTTGAAGCAGCGATCGTACTGACCGCATTCGTCGTGGTTGCCGCGGTCTTCTCGTACGTAGTACTGGGGGCAGGCTTCTTTACCGCAGAAAAGAGCAAGGAGGTTATCCATGTAGGTGTGGAACAGGCGACATCTTCTATGGAAATTTCCGGTGATGTGGTCGGACACGGGTGGAATTACAGCAATGTGAACTCATCAGGTTTCTGGAACTCAAGCGGTGGTTATTCGTCGTATTATGCGTGGAACGAGTCAAACTCTGCAACCCAACACGTGGAGAACACGACCCATCTCACCATTGTGGAGTTCGCGGTGGAACTCGCAGCCGGACAGAATCCGATGGACATGAATACTGTAGTGATATCTTACAGCGATGATGACACATACGTAAGCCAGCTGGACTATGTAAGCACCGGTAATGCAAGTGAAGGCAACTTTACCATATCGTCAACGACAGGTAAATGGAACTACGCCTTGCTAACAGATGAGATCGGCAGTAGTAACATGCTTGATCCAACAGAGAAGATGTTGATACTGGTGGGCTTACCGGACTGGGGCGTGTCTGCTTACGGCGAGTTCAAGGTCGATATAAAGCCAGGACAGGGAGCCACCCTGACGATAACAAAGACCGCACCAGGGGCAATACAGAAGACAATGGTACTCTACTAAGAGTACCTTTTTTTTTATTTACTCAGGACGTGATAAATAATGGAACTGAATCAAAAAATGGCATCTTTTGAAAGCGAATTGAAACTCGTAAAAGGAGAGGTAAAGAAGCTGCTAGTTGACATCAGGGAAATAATGAATAACATGGAAAATCCATTTTATAACGTTCAAAATAAAAGCAGCGGCGGACAATCTCTCGAAATAAATATGATAGGGAGTAGAGATGAGATCCCTGGATCAACAACTTCAAAAGAAAGAGAAATGGAAAATGAGGAAGCAAAAACTGCAGGATCAATTCGGGAAACTGTTCAGGAAACCGATAAATATCTCCGGCCTGCTGATAAGCCAGAAAATGGGATCCCACCGGATCTGGCAGAGATGCTCAAGCAATACGAGGAGATGAAGCACAGGGAAGAGATGCAAAAAGAGGTGCCAAAAGAGATGCCAGAAGAAATCCCAGGAATTTTACATGAGAATGGAATCGACATCTTTACGCTGACCGAACTGATGAGATGGACAGATCACACACTTATGACTATCGGGAGGGATAAACTGGACAAGATACTGGATCTATACACACTTACCGGACATCTTTCAGAGGAGGTGAAGGATATTGTCAAAAATATCGCAAACCTATCCGATCAGGATACTGCTAAAGATGGTATAATAACGGTGAAGGATCATATAACCGTAATATCTCATTTAAATGTGATCCTGAACCCGAATGAGTCTGATCAGAGGGTGCTGCGTTCGATATATGAAGAGATGCCCTGGAGGAAAGTGTAATGGGTGGAGAGACGATAAGTTCTGCGATAATCATGATAGCATCCGTGATCTGTGCCGCAACATTTGCTGCTGCGGTATTTCCCTCGATCATAGGAGCAAGTGCTCCGGTTATAGCTTCAACAGACACGCTCAATGATCGAATACAGACCGATATAAAGATCATACACGAAGCAAACAATTCAGACGGAAGTGAAGGTTACATATGGGTCAAGAACGTAGGAAACAACCGCATTCATTCTAACCTGATCGAAGACTCAGACCTATTTTTCGGAGAGGAAGGGGATTTTATGAGGATAGCATATAATGAAACAATAGCCACCTCACCGAGCTGGAACTATCAGATCGAAAATACCGGGAATACCAGATGGGAGCAGGGAGAAACGATCAGGATCACGGTAAACATGAGCAGCGATCCAATCACGTCGGGAGAAGAATACTTCGTCAGCTTTATTCTGTACAATGGTATATCGGACAATGATTACTTTACGGTGTAAGGATGGGAGCCGGAATGATCGTGGCTGCACTGGTATCAATTGCAGCCATCCTGATAGCTACGTATGTCTTTACAACAGGAGGATTTTACATGGTTGATACACTCACATACTCGTTCAAAGAGATGCAGGATACTAATAATGAGCAACTGAAGACAGAAATCAATATAGATAGCATAAACCAAGCAGATGGACAGAACATCTATGTTACACTTACTAATACAGGTCATGAAAAGATCAGGGATTTCTCAAGGATGGATGTGATCGTGCATTACTATACGCCTGGAGGCGGACCAGAGGGGACGCTGAAGATCATCTGGATCCCATACACGGATCAAGGAACGCCCAACGATAATGAATGGACGGTAACCGGAATATCACCGGCTGCAATAAATCCAGGTATCTTTGATCCGGGCGAGGAAATGACCATCTGGATTAAAATAAGCAGTGGTGATCCTGTGATGGAAGGAAGTGTGAATAACTGGCTACAGATAACGACCCCCAACGGGGTCAGCGCATCAAAATATTTTAATGGGTGATAAATATGGGTGAAAACAATACGGAAAACATCATATCCTCTGGAAATTATGAAATTGACCAGAAGATGGGCGGAGGAATCCCGATAAATTCACTATCCCTTATTGAGGGTCCAAATGACAGCGGTAAGTCGGTCCTTCTACAGCAGATGATGTGGGGAGGGTTAAATCAGGGAAAGAAAATCGTCATCTTCTCAACCGAAAATACTGTCCAGAGTTTGCTGAAGCAGATGGATAGTTTGTCTCTGGATATATCTGATTATTTCGTTATAGGACATGCAAAGATATTCCCCATCCACGTAGATGGTCTGGAATGGAGTGAAAAGACAGCTGAAAACCTGCTTCAATCCATATTGAACTCTGTGAAGAAGTGTAAAGAGGACGTCATCATCGTCGATTCGCTCACCGTCTTTGTTGTTCATTCAACTGAAAACGATATTTTGAACTTCTTCACCAGCTGCAAAAAGCTCTGTGATCATGGAAAAACAATTATGATAACGGTACATGGATATGCTTTTTCTGAAAATCTTCTGGTCAGGATCAGATCGATCTGTGACGCACACCTGCACCTGAAGATCGAAGAGGTTGGCGATCAACTGATGAAGACGGTTGAGGTCGCAAAGATAAGAGGCGCACAGAAAAGCACAGGGAACATTATCAGTTTCGATGTAGACCCTGGTTTTGGTCTGAGGATCATCCCTATTTCAAAAGCAAAGGCTTGAATATCCTATAGGTGAAATTCATACCACACATAAAAATATCGATGTTGTTTGCTAAAAATATGGGGTGTTGTTGATGAAGTATTTACCCTTTGAACCGAAAATTGTCGAGGCGCATGGAAATGACCTGATGGAGTGCGGACTCTTTCGTTCACTCCCCGCAGATGCAAGAGAGTTCATTAAAATAGATGATAACAGGCATGTGCTGTCCTACCTTCACATGCTCCCACTCGAAGAGATGGGGATACCGAAGTTCTATCCCGAGCTTACGAGAGCGTTAAAGGATATAAAGCACCCAAACATTATCTATCCTGCCGGAGGTGGGATATCTATACACATTTTTCCTGATAAGGAGGATGCAAGGGACTACTACATCCCCATCGAACCAGTCATGTTCCATGAAATGGATGAACGGCTTTTGGAGATCGAAGAGGCGCTCGTTGATGTTGTAGACATTCTTGATGCTGCAGCAAATGATATGGATGATAAAAAAGTTTTACTGGAAATGGCTTTGAAGGAGATATGTGTCATAAAGGACAATAGAGATGAAAATGGAAATAAGCTTATCATCAAATTCAATAAATTTTTTAAACTCCATAAAAATAAGATATTTTTAACCTTAGAGGAGTTCCAGGCGATCAAATACATCATACTCAGGGATAAAGTTGGAATGGGGGTGCTCGAACCACTGATACTGGATCCTTATATCGAGGATATAAGCTGCAGCGGTCTTGGATCGATATTCGTTGAGCATAAGATATTTTCCGGATTAAAGACGACGATCAGCTTCGAAGATATGAACGAACTTAATTCATTCGTCATAAGACTATCTGAGAAAATAGGAAAGCCAATAACATATCGGGATCCCATCGTTGATGCCACGCTTCCGGATGGATCAAGGATAAACATCGTATACGGAGAAGACGTATCAAAGCAGGGGAGCAATTTCACGATAAGGAAATCCACAGATACACCACTTTCCATTCTTGACCTTATCGAATTCGGATCACTTAACTATATGATTGCTGCATACCTCTGGATATTATTAAAAGATGGGATGAACTGTTTCGTAGCTGGAGAAACCGCATCCGGAAAGACAACATTGCTCAATGCAATGACAGCATTTATAAGACCTAATGCAAAGATCGTATCGATTGAAGATACAGCGGAACTTCAGGTACCACAAAAGAACTGGACAAGGGAAATTACAAGGACTTCAAGAGAGGATAGTAATTCAGACGTGACGATGTTTGACCTGCTAAAGGCTGCTTTAAGACAGCGCCCGGATGAGATAATAATCGGTGAGATCAGGGGTATTGAGGGCAATATTGCGTTTCAGGCGATGCAGACCGGCCATCCTGTGTTGTCCACATTTCACGCAGCATCTGTTGAAAAACTGATCCAGAGACTCACTGGAGACCCTATAAATGTTCCAAAGACATATGTAGACAATCTCAATCTTGTTGTCATCCAGAATGCTATAAATAGCCCGACTAAAGGAATGATAAGGCGTGTTACAAGCATTAACGAGATCGTAGGATTTGATCCGTCCAGTCAGTCATTCTCTTTTATCGAGACATTTAAGTGGGACCCCTCCAGTGACAGGTTCAACTTTACAGGGAACCTCAACTCTTACCTGCTTGAGAACAAGATCGCACCCAAGCACGGCATACCGCATAATGAAAGAAGAAAAATATATGTAGAGCTTGAGCGAAAAGCAAGAATGCTGAAAAAGCTGCATGAAAAGGGAATTACAGAATTCCATGAGCTATTTTCCACGTTTACTCGTCTGGATCAGGAGGGGATGTCATGAACGAAGATAAGAAGATCGAGGATGACATGCTCTTCATGCTCACATATATGGCATCGATTGCTACAGGGGATATCAATAGAGGTCAGATATTTAAGTTTGCATCTGAGCAGAAGGAGTATCTGGTATCGATATATTTCAAGCGGGTACATACGCTCGCCGTAAAATTGGGTTATGAATATGCAAAGGCATGCAAATCCATCTCTAATAAGGCTAAGTATGCGGTCTTAAAGGATTTTCTTGGCAGGATGGCGAGTGCTATGGCTTCTGGTGAGCCGGAAAAAGATTTTCTCAGGAATGAGCTGGCAACGATGGAAAATATATATTCTAACAAATATGAAAGGGACATTGAGGCATTGAAGAAATGGACAGATGGGTACACTGCACTCCTTATCTCAACAACACTTATTGTGATGGTCCTGCTCTTATCAACGATGTTATATCCGATCGGGAATATCCACCAGATGGCGTTTATGACCGGTTTTCTGCTGTTTTTCATCTGTGCGGTAGGGATATTCTTCATATACCAGGCAGCTCCATGTGATAAGCTGGTACATTCGCTTAAAAAAGGATCGAAGGAACAGAAGATCATAAGGAAACTGACCATAATATTACTTCCATCAGGGATCATATCAATGGGGGTTCTGTTTTACCTCGGGATAGATGCCGGATATATTTTGATAACTGCAGCCGTATTCATTGCTCCGATTGGGGTTATGGGGCTGGTTAATGATCATAAGATAAATAAAAGAGATGCTGCTTTCCCGTCATTTATAAAGACGCTTGGTTCACTTGCCGGAACGATGGGAATTACAACAGATTATGCGGTGGAACATATGGACCGCGAAACTGTTGGATACCTTGAATCACTGGTCAATAAACTGCATGCAAGTCTATCACTGGAGCTCAGGTCAGGTATCATCTGGGAAAAGTTTATCAGGGACAGCGGATCAGAGCTGATAAATAGATTCACAAGGATCTTCAATGATGCGGTACATCTTGGCGGGGATCCTGCTAAGATCGGAAATATTGTTTCTTCGTCAAGCCTGGCAATCATTCTGCTCAGGATGAGGCGAAAAACCGTCAGTTCCAGTTTTGTGGGTCTGATAATAGTACTCCATGCTGCTATGGCAGGACTTCTCGTATTCATCATCGAGATACTAAACGCATTCAGCAAGATGCTGACAGTGATGATGGCTGATTCGAACCTGTCAGATGGACAGAGTTTGATGAGTGAAACATCTGGAATGGGATTGAATATTTTAGGAAGTACCGGCGCGAGTGACCTCGCCTTCCTGTACAACTTTACGATTGTGTCAGTTATCATATTAACACTCGCGAACACCGTGGTGCTGAAGGTGGTAGATGGCGGTGGGAATTACAAGTTATTTTTTTATGGAGCGATAATATCTGCGGTCTCAGGTCTGGTCCTGATAGTCGTACCGATTATTACATCCGGGATATTTTCATCAGTTATGTAGGATGTGAAACTTTAGAACAAAAAATGTTGGATAAAACAATATCTATTGGAAGTGATTGAATGAATATGTTTGAAAAAGTGGTTCAGCGAATAAAAGGAAAAAACGAGATGGAAATGGAGATTGAAAGGCTGTTATCTGAAGACGCAAATACGGAAGAACAATTTAAAGAAGAAAATATCCAAATGCAGGTAGAAGCGTCAAATGATAGTGATATCGATAAAGGAATCAAAGAGGTGCCTGGAAGCATAGCGATGCTTGAAGATAGAGCAAAGCATGGAGATAGTGAAATGCATAGAGATAGTGAAATGCCTGAAATGGAAGATAAATACGATCTGCTTGAGGAGCTAAAGCATGATGATATTACAAGTGTTGAGGACGAATACGGCATACTGAAGGAGTTAGAGGATGTGACCGCGGAAGAACTGGTGGAAGAACTGACCGATCTTCTCAGAGAGATGAGATGATGAAAAATATAAAGAATATGTCAAAAACTGAGGCGTTTCAGACCGTTGTGGAAAACCTGAATGAGATCTGCTATGAGCAGACGATGGATCACCGCTTAACCCTAACACGGATTGCAAGTCTTGTGGGGCTTGGCGAACTAGTACTTATCCTCATCATCATCGCACTTTCTGTATCAGGCTTGTGGACGTATGGAATGATCATTACTTCGTTGATCATGGGATCACTTTTAACGAATATGATATGGTTCATTCTGCTAAGGCGGGAGATACGAATTGATGTGGGACAATGAGCAATTAAGTAGATATAGGGTAACTATTCAGCCTTCCTTTAGACCGGATGCCGATGACGAAAATCAGCTTATTTGTGTCTATGGCGATACATTTTTTAGTTTTTAATACTGAGTCTACGTCCATCGATTCCAAAGGCATTTGACAATTGTGTGCAATTATCTATTTGTGGACTATTCAGTCTACCGATAACGTTTATGTATGGCTGAATAGTTGGTAGTGTCCTAATTTAGACCGCATAATTAAAATAGAAAAATTGATCCCAATTCCATTGATGGTTCGCCAAACCTTCCAACATTGCAGGAGTATCAGTTTTTGTCAACTTATCCATAAAGTTCCAATAGAAATGAAATATTTCGAAAGAATTTATGAGTTTTGGCTTCTTTTTCGAAAAGCATTTTGTATCTCTAACTAATCTGCCCTGCCTTTCACGACAAATACCATTCATATTTTCGATATCTGTAGTCTCTATTTCATTTATGTTGGGAGTTCCATAAATGACTTTTTTGATTTTATCAACAATTTTCCCCCCTTCCCTTATTTTTATAACTTGCCCATAATCAACACATGTCTCTGCATAATATTCAGGAATAGTATTTGTATAGTCATCGTGTCCATCAGAAAATATCTCAATTTTCATATCTGGAAAAGGTAATTGTACTCGATCAAAAACTTTTTCAAATAATTTGTTGCATGTTTTTTTTGTCCGTTTCCCAATCTCATAAGCAACAATGAGATACGACCCTCTCGTCATGAAAGTGAATATCCAGGTATCACCTTCGATATCTGAATTAGGGCTTCCTGGCTCAACTTTTTTTTGTTTTTTTTTACGAATGTCCACATTTCATCAACTTCAAATTGTCCAAGTTTTACATCATGAAGAAGAATAGAATTTACTAACTCAGCATGCAAGGCAAGATCTTCTATTAAATTTCCTATTGTATCCCTGTGGTGGCCTGTTATTCTTTCAATTGATCTGATACCATTTTTCTCAACAAGGTGTTTGCAGATGTTGATTATCTCAGATTTCGAAAGATGTTTATGATACAGCGGTGTATTCGCGGTTTCAACAAACCAACGACAGCAGTGATTACAATAATATTGTTGATGCCCTGCTCTATTTTTTCCGCGCTTTATTATATCTTTCCCGGACTCTACAAAAAAATATTTGCATTCTGGATTCTGACATGTAATATCGATTTTGCTTCGAGGTCTAGCCATGTAATATCACTAAAATAATAATGGATATTATAGGAAATAAGTTATGCGGTCTATTCTAGGACACTACCAAATAGTTACGATATAGGGGCCCAAAAATGCTGGAATTAACTTATTTTCTTGTCTTTCTTCTTTTGATCTAATCCACTCCCGCCGACTCCCGCCCAAGCCTAAAAGCCTTCAGGTTCACTTCCACGGTTTTGGGCGGCACCAGATTACTTACGCTTTCTTCAAGGCTCCCGACATCCAGTGGAAGGAAATTGGAAAGCGCACCTATCAGTACCACATTAGCTGTTAACGGATGACCCGCCTCAATTGCTATCCTGTCTGCATCAAGCGGCACCAGGTGTTTGCAGCGCCCCTTCAGTTCACCCATCACAGCATCCACCTCAGGGTACACAGAAGCACCTGACAGAACAGTAATTGGGAAAATAGGATTTGTATTCACTACCACCACACCATCCCGTGACAGGAAATCTATGGCTCTTAGTCCCTCTGCCGGTTCCAGACCAAGTACAGCATCTGCCCTGCCCGCCGGTATCAGTGAGCCGTATCTGCAATCAAGCCTCACATGATTGATAACAGAACCACCCCGCTGCGCCATACCATGTGTCTCAGAAGCCTGTACAGGCAGCCCCTCATTCACTGCAGCCATGCCCACAATATCGGAAGCCAGTATGGTACCCTGACCGCCAACACCTACAATTACCAGATCGAATTCTGTCATTTGGAGACCTCCTTAATAGCATCGAACGGGCATACCTGGGCACATACCCCGCAGCCCACACAAAGTTCACCGATGACAGCCTTCCCCTTTTGCCCCTCCTCTGTGGATTCAATGAACGAAGATGCAGGACAGCCGAACCTGATACATGCCTTGCAGCCCTGGCATTCATCCGGGTCGACTGTGAACGGAGTGAGCCTTATTCCACGCCTGCGAGCTGTGATGATGCACTCCTGCCTTGAAATGACCACTGCTGTCCCTTTATGCTCCCTGGCCTGTTTGAAGACCTCGATAGTTTTTTTTACATTAAAGGGGTCGGTCGCCCCCACAAATTCCACACCGCACGACTTTGAAATATCTTCCAGTGAGGCCATGAACGTAGCATCGCCCAGTACGTTCAATCCTGTGCCTGGATTCGGCTGGTGCCCGGTCATGGCAGTGGTCCTGTTATCCAGGATCGTGACTGTGATATCTGCGCCGTTATATACAGCATTCAACAGCCCGGGAATACCGGTATGCAGAAAGGTGGAGTCGCCGATGGAACAGCAGATCGGTTCGGTCTCACCTGCATGATATATACCGGAAGCTGTGGTGATACTGGCACCCATGCACAGGCAGGTATCCATTGTCCCCATCTGGACACCAAGAGTATAGCATCCGATATCGCCAGGGAATACTGCTGAATTGCCAAAGGCCTTTTTCATAGCATAATAGGTAGCCCTGTGCGGGCAGCCCGGACACATGACAGGTGGACGGTTCGGTAGTTCAACTGACAACCCTTCAGGTACATGGGGAATATGGTCAAGACCGGCAACCTTTGATATGGCAGCTTCCACGATCGATACATTCAGTTCCCCGTTCCTTGGAACCATGTCTTTTCCATGCACATCCACATTCCTTGTACCCGATATTGATATTACGGCCTCTTCCACAACAGGTTCCAGCTCCTCTATCACCAGTACCTGTCCCACCTGGTCCGGCAGTTGTCCCACCGAGTCCAGTAATTGTTCTATCAGGTTAAAGGGCACCGGATAAGTAGATATTTTCAAAAAAGATGCCTTGATACCAAGCCTTTCTATGGCCTCCCTGGCATAGACAGATGCCACACCCGATGCGATGATCCCCAGTTCAGCGCCCTTAATAATATCCAGTTGGTTCCATTTTGAAGAACTAAGTGCTTCAGCCATTATATCCTGTTTTTCCATTAGCACTTTATGGCGCACTCTGGCATGGGCAGGGAGCATCACCCACTGCTGCGGTCTCTTCTCAAAACCAATCTTTTTGCCTGGTTTTTCAGTTTCAGATATTGTAATGTCGGATTTGCCGTGACACACCCTGGTGGTGGGGCGAAGTATCACTGGCATCTCATACTTTTCTGAGAAATTAAAAGCATAGGACACCATATCACAGGCTTCCTGCGGCGTGGCCGGGTCCAGGCAGGGTATGCGGGCAAATTGTGCATACCGCCTGTTATCCTGCTCGTTCTGGGACGAATGGCATCCGGGATCATCAGCAGAGATTATGACCAGGCCGCCTTTAACGCCTGCATATGCAAGGGTCATGAACGGGTCCGAAGCCACGTTAAGACCTACATGTTTCATGGTAGCTGCGCTGCGACCCCCTGACCATGAGGCACCGATGGCCACTTCCAGCGCAACTTTCTCATTTACGGACCATTCCACATGACAATCCGGTTTCAACCGGGCCAGGGCCTCGATGATCTCAGATGAGGGGGTGCCCGGATAGCCCGATACAAGGTCCACCCCGCTATCGTTTAATGCCTGTGCAATAGCATGATTACCTAACTGGTAGCGAATATTACTTTTTGGCATAGATATGTTCCTCAGTATGTTGTTAATCTGCTTCATTTATCTCTTTTAGTCGCTGGCTTATGTCTTCCAGTCTCCCGCCGATTCCGGGTAGACCACCGGGCAGCCAGAAATCATAATCATAGTAAAGGTTGAACAGTTCACTGTATTCTGTTTCTACTTTTTCGATCCCGTCGGCAGTGTCCTCCACCAGTGCTTCCAACCGGTCCAGTCTACGTGACATATCAGGGATAATATTTGAAGTGACCACATCCCAGTCAAAGGACCTGCATCCCTCAAATTCAATTGTATCCATAATCTCGCTCAATTCAGGCGGCACTGTGCCAAATGAAGCAGGTCCTGCTATATATAACATTGAACTTTGTGGGCTGTTACTGTTAAATACTGCCGTGGAGAGTATGGGTTCAAGCCAGTGTATCTTCATTGCCAGGGTGATCAGTTGACTGAGGTCTTCCAGATCAGGAGTCTCATCGTCCCGTAAATATGCCAGTTCCTGGGCGATGTCGATTATCTCATCCTCAGATACTACAACCATGACCTCGACAATGCCTGAGAGTTCTTCGGTGGTAAGCATAGG
>Ga0255419_10003_pt2 | contig 15030 bp, 15 predicted proteins | sample ANMaggSeSYBR02J3_FD_182658 | JGI IMG/M metagenome (GOLD analysis project Ga0255419, IMG submission 182658) | Sediment cell enrichment communities from methane seep in Santa Monica Basin, California, United Staets - ANME aggregate JGI... | ecosystem: Environmental > Aquatic > Marine > Cold seeps >...
TCAGCTCGAATAATATTACTTCCATTATATGCCAGACCTTTACACCGTTTCGCACACAACCGGTCACGGTCAATTCCTTTCTACCGCATGCTATGTGCATATGAAGCATGGGATTACCCTTTTCATCAGGAAAAAGCGTTCCGGTTCCCGCTATCTCATAGACATTTTCAAGCATATACTCCATTGGAGAAACAGGTTTAGATCTTCCCTCTTCCGGCCCGACAATAAGCTTACTTCCTGTATCAGCACCTCCAACTGCTATTAAAGCAGCGGCTTTGATGGACTGCTCACGGGCAAATCTCTCAATTTCTTCATGAAGAATATCTCCATCCTCAAGGCGTATAACAAAAGTCCGCCCCTGCCTGGCCTGTGAAAATTTCATCGCCCTCCAACCTCCAACCTTGAACCGTGAACGGTTACATTATTTGGCTACCAACTTAAGACGGGACATTCTGTGATTTCAACAAATTATGTATAGTGCATTCTATGCACCACTATGGTGCATAGAATGCACTATACTTGGATATGTTATGTCAATTTTGGACAATTGATGTTTTACGATAATCAAAAATAAAAGGTTCGAAAGTGTCCCGCCTTAAGTTGGTAGCCCTTATTTTTCTTACAGAATATTTAACCGGACATGATAATATTGAAAATATTTTACGAGAACGCTCTCTCAATTCTAAAATCTCCTCTTCCGCCGCTATTTTGAATAGTGAGTTTGGTGAAAGAGTATTAGAGCATTTTTAGTTTGTTTTGTCTTTAGTTTTTTTGAGCGTTGTTTGTAATTTTTTAAAACTTCTAAACAATTGAGCTATGGAAAGTGTCCCGCTTTAAGCTGGTAGCCTTATTTTTTACTGCGTGCTCGTATAATATCGGAGTGCAATAATTCCAGTGTACTTTTTTCAGATTCGTCAAACCAAGGTATTCAAGCCTTGGTTCCCGCTCCAAAAGTTCATCTATTGATTTCATATTACCACCTCACGACCATAATTTACAAAATTATTTCTCTTTCAAAATCTTAAAAAAATATTTATTTATTATATCATAATTACATACTTCATAATATTTTCGAGATGTCATTTGTATAATGCTCATGTCTGATGGATTTACTTCAGGGATACACTCCTCCCTGATAACAATACGCTGGTACCTGCCGGAAACTGTTGGAAATTTTCCTGTATAAATTTTAATCTTGTCTTTTTGTAATTCCGGAATTTTACATTCTATTAATTCTAAATCAATTTCCTTTGATAGTTTCTCAAAACCAGTTTCACTCAATTCAATTCCTCTTACATTATATCGAATAAGCAGGTCATCACTATCTACAAATATATCCTTTTCTGTAATCGTTTGAAAAACATAAAGATTAAAAGGCATTTTTCTATCAAAAAACAGCATTCGCAAAGATTTTTCGCATCCAGACAACCTGTCTGCCTTGTTTATAGCAGGAGATATCATAATGCGATTGTCGCCCTCAAAGAAAAATGTTGGGGGGCCATCACAATGCTCTATGCCTATCCCTATTTCGAGGTTGGGGAGATTGTTCTTCTTATTTATTATATTGTACCGCTGTATAATTTGCAGCATGTTAACAGCCAGTCCACATGCGCGGGCAACGCTGTACCAATTCCCAGGAGTATCAGCATGCTCATATATTGATAATATAACTGCATCTCCTTCAATAAATACTTTAAGCGCGCCGTATCGAGATAAAATCTCAGCTATTGGATCAAAAAAATTAAGACTAAAATTAGATGCAGGATTTAATCCCTTCTCGTTCATTTGATTAACTATATCACAAGAACCCCGCACATCAGCTTTAATTATTACATGATTGATAATTGGTTTTTCACCAACAACGAGTTCATGTGGAAGAAGAAATTCATACAATGTATTATTAGCGCGGGAAAGCTTGATAATTCTTTCTTCAAAAGTCAGATTAACACAATCAATGGCATCATTTAGTAGTTTGAAATTTTCAAGATCTCTGTGATAACGGGCAAAATTTTTAATGAATTGTAATAAATATTTTTTCTTCTTTTCATTAGTAATTCTTTTTTGATTATTAATTATCTTGCGAAGCGGCGTAAGAGAATAAGATTTGCCATAATATTTATTAAATTTTTTGAGTTTGTTTTTAATATTTTTTCTTGCTTTCGGCGTAATTATAAACTGTAATACTTCTTGCGGAAACAAAGGAGGACAGTATTCATGGTAAACTTGCCGCATTTCATAAAATGCAATAATGCTTTCCATCAAACCATTGCTGCTAAACTTCTTGAGAAACAAATTTAAAAAAGCTTTCTGCTCCTTTAACCTTTGCTTTAATTTTAGAAGCTTTTCTTTGTCTCCTTTTTGCTTTTTTAATTTTCTATATAAGTTTTGAGTATGAAAGTAGTTAAATAGAATATCAATATTATCAACTTCCTTAATCAAATTATCTATAATCTTATCATAGTTATCCTGAAATTTATCTTGATCAGAAATTTCCTGCGGGCCGAAGTCTTTTTTGTAAATATCGCCAAGAATACTTTTAATCAAATAAATTAATGCTTCATATTTATTGGGATCTTCAAAGCGATGTCCCAGCAGCATATATTCTTCTATCATAAAATCATCATCATAAGGATTATCAACCTGTAAAAAGGAATTGAAAAAAAATTCATCGGGAAGAATTGCTTTACTTCCAAAATTTACTTTACGCAATTCATTTAAACCTTCTGTCTGCACCTTGAACAGACATTTAAAAACATCAATGCCTACCTCGCGAAAAACTGATTTTTTATTTTGCATTATTTTTGAAAGTTCTTCTTTTAATTCTATTGTCATAGCCTGATTACGAGCTATTTCATGCTTGTGTATGATATTTTTAAAATTTTGCACGCTTGCTTCATATTGTTTTCTGATTTCCCTGATAAACAGTTCAATTACTGCTATCTGTGCCAAGTAATCAATTTGAACTTCACGGGCAAGTTTTGCCTTATTAATTGCATCTATCAATACATCATGACAGAGTCTTTTGAATTCATTTCTTTCTTTAAACCAGTCAAATTTTTTATCCAAACCCGGTGTATGTGATGATTTAAACCTCCTTAGAATTAGCTGAAGTATTACCTTGCTTGTTATCTTGCAAAACTCCGGACTAAGATGCACATCAAGGAGAATGTTATTCACGCCCAGGTTAAGCCTGTTCAGAGACAAGTTAATAGAATAACTTTTTAGTGGCAAGCCTTTCAGGCTGGGAACTTTTGTAAAAAAATTAAAAAAAGTAGCCATATTCTTTCCGACAAATTAAATCATTGTAAAAATATTTTAAGGCTTTAGCATATTAAAACCTGTCTGCGCTTCAAAAACACGAACACCTGTACTGTCTATCAGCTCGAATAATATTACTTCCATTATATGCCAGACCTTTACACCGTTTCGCACACAACCGGTCACGGTCAATTCCTTTCTACCGCATGCTATGTGCATATGAAGCATGGGATTACCCTTTTCATCAGGAAAAAGCGTTCCGGTTCCCGCTATCTCATAGACATTTTCAAGCATATACTCCATTGGAGAAACAGGTTTAGATCTTCCCTCTTCCGGCCCGACAATAAGCTTACTTCCTGTATCAGCACCTCCAACTGCTATTAAAGCAGCGGCTTTGATGGACTGCTCACGGGCAAATCTCTCAATTTCTTCATGAAGAATATCTCCATCCTCAAGGCGTATAACAAAAGTCCGCCCTTGCCTGGCCTGTGAAAATTTCATCGCCCTCCAACCTCCAACCTTGAACGGTTACATTATTTGAAACAGCCATTATGTTGAGCCCAAATATGTCCTTATACTGTCAGCAATGGCTTCCCATGTCCATTTGCGTTTTTCATCATCCGTTTCCAGAAGAGTTACGCGAAAGCCCTTTCTTGTGCAGCAGAAACCCGTTAAAGGAACCACGCATATTCCTCTGGAGCCAAGCAGATAATAGACAAAACGTTTATCTACCTCTACGTCTTTTACTTTTTCTTCTACAAACTCTTTGGCCATAGAATTTTCTATGGACAATGTCTGATTTTCATTCAAGATATTATCTTTAAACAGTATGGACATATAGAATGCGCCTTTAGGCTTTACTACATGTATGCCGTCAACTTTAGAAAATATTTCCCAGGCCTCCTGAGCGCGGTGCTCAAAAACTTTTTTTCGCTTATCCAGATGTTGCACATATCTTGGGTCACCCATAATCAGGGGTATTGAATATTGAGGCAGGCTGGTTGAACATACTTCAAGCATTTTTGCATTTATCAGGCTGTTAATATATCTCTGGAAGTCATAATTTGTATCCTGATTAAAAACTTCTATCCAGCCGCATCTGCTTCCCGGCCATGGGTATTCTTTGGATATTCCGTGCAATGCCATTCCAGGAACATCGCTTATCACCTCGCTCAAGTGCACCATTTCACATCCATTATAAACAATGTTTGCATATATTTCATCGGATATAATAAATATCTGATATTTTCTCGCTATATCCACAATTTTTTCAAGAACAGAGCGAGGATAAACCGCACCTGTCGGATTATCCGGATTTATATAAAGGATGCCTGCAATTGAATCATTATATTTAACCTTATTTTCAAGGTCCTCGAGATCCGGCATCCATTCGTTTTCAGGATCCAGATTGTAAGTCAGGTGTCCATAGCCGGAATGGGCTGCTTCTGCCGACGAATGGGTGGAATACGCCGGTGAAGGACCGATTACTCTCGCTTCTCTTCTGAGAAAACCGAATATTTTGGCAACAGCATCACCAAGGCCATTGAAGAAAATAATATCATTTGCCGTTACCTGATAACTGCTGCGCTTATTCACACGCTCTGCAAGAAACTCACGAGTCTCTAAAACTCCCTGAGTAGCTACATAGCCATAAGTTATATCATCTGATACCAGCTTTATTATTGCATCCTTTATCCACTGGGGCATTTTTTCCCCTTTCTGAATAGGATCCCCAATATTTTCCCAGGTAATATCAACACCCATGTTTTTAAGTTCCTGGGCAACAGCAACTATTGCCCTTATCTCATAGGTTAATTTTCCCCAACCAACATGTTCAATATTTCTTCTCATAGTTTTACTACCTTAATAAAAGATTTGTAATATTTAAAAATCGTAACAATTTAGCCTTTTGAAAAAGAATCTGACAGGATAAACAAGATTTGTAAGCGTTCACGGATTATTTAACAAATTTATTATAAATGCACAAGCAACTATTGATAACTTCAGCCCTGACGCATGAGTTTTTTAAAAAGGGGTTACCTCCATGTTTTGGTTGTGTCACTTAATCATTGTTAGGTTTTTCTTGCAAACCTCCTTTTTGTTGGGTAAAATTTGATATGTTCAGAGGCATTTTTAAGGGGTATAAAAGCAGATATAGAACCAAGACCTTCCGAAAAATAACCGATACTACTTCAGAGAAAAGAAATACTTTAAAATTGAGGACAAGCGAGCGGTACCAAAAGCAGTCCTGCTATGAGGTTTTCGAGTTTTTTAGAGAAGCTTTTATAAAATCCTTAAAAAGTGGGTGTGGATTCATAGGTCTGGATTTGAATTCAGGATGGAACTGACATCCGACAAACCATGGATGATCATTGATTTCGACAATTTCAACCAGCTCACCGTTTGGCGAAGTGCCGCTTATTATCAAACCATTTTCTTCCAGTTTTTCTTTGAACTGGTTGTTGAATTCATACCTGTGTCGATGCCTTTCAGAAATATCAGATACGCCGTATGCTTTGAAAGAAAAAGTATCTTTTTTAATGCTGCAGGAATAAGCTCCCAGGCGCATAGACCCGCCCTTGTCAGAATCTACATTACGTTTCTGAATTGTTTTAGTTTTTTCATCATACCATTGCAACATCAGATAAATAACAGGAAAAGGAGTTTTCTCATCAAACTCTGAGCTGTGAGCCCCATTCATGCCTGCTACGTTGCGGGCAAACTCAATTACAGCTATTTGCATTCCAAGACATATGCCAAAAAAAGGAATTTTATTTTTCCTTGCATACTTTGTTGCGAAAATTTTCCCTTCAATACCGCGAGAACCAAATCCGCCTGGTACAAGTATACCATCAACATCGGCAAGCATTTCTTTGGCATTATTTTCATTTACGGTTTCCGAATCTATAAATTCAAGATTAACCCGACAGTTGTTGGGGATACCTCCATGACAAAGTGCCTCATTTAAACTTTTGTATGATTCAGTCAAATCCGTGTATTTTCCAACTATAGCTATTATAACGGAAAACTCAGGCTTTCTTAGCCTGTTGATAATCTGTTCCCATGCATATAGACGGGGCGCCCTTGTCCAAATGTTAAGAAGCTCAATAATCTTGTCGTCAAGGCCCTGTTTGTGAAATATAAGCGGAACCTCGTAAATACAATCCACATCTTTTGCGGTTATTACTGCATCCTCGCTAACGTTACAGAATAAAGCTATTTTGGCCTTTATATCATTGTCCAGATATCTGTCCGTACGGCACAGGAGAATATCCGGCTGAATACCGATGCTTCTCAGTTCCTTTACGCTGTGCTGGGTTGGTTTGGTTTTGACCTCTCCTGCTGTTGCAATATAAGGAACAAGTGTTAGATGAATGTACAGCACATTTTCTTTCCCTACATCAGCTTTGAACTGCCGGATAGCTTCAAGAAAGGGCAGGCTTTCAATATCGCCGATTGTTCCGCCTATCTCCACTATAACTATATCCACACCATCTGCCACAAGCTTGATGCTTTTTTTAATCTCGTCGGTAATATGCGGGATAACCTGGACGGTACCTCCCAGATACTTCCCCTGACGTTCTTTAGTAATGACGGAGTGATATATTTTTCCAGTGGTAAAGTTGTTGTTCCTGCCCAATTTAGCGTTGGTAAAACGCTCGTAATGCCCGAGATCCAGATCTGTTTCTGCGCCATCATCTGTAACAAAGACCTCTCCATGCTGAAATGGATTCATGGTCCCAGGGTCAACATTAATATAGGGGTCAAGCTTCTGGATAGTTATAGTAAGCCCGCGACTTTCGAGAAGTGCTCCAATGGCGGCAGAAGCAAGCCCTTTCCCAAGAGATGAAACTACTCCGCCTGTAACAAATATATACTTTGTATTAGAAATCATATATCTCTCCGCAACAAACAGGTATTAATAAACGTAACTACTCAGGTTGGTTAGGCTGAAGGCTGAAGACCTTTAGGGAAAAGACTTCCAAAAGCCAATATCTTAATAAAGCGGTCGGAAATTTTGTCTTAAACATAGAGAATAACGCTCAGAAATCATTTGTTTCCTTCAGCCTATAGCCTTCAGTCTAAACACCTGAGTAGCTACTAATAAACCTTTATTCATATAGCTTTTTGAATTCCTTGATGGTCTTTTGAATATCATTTAATCCCTGCGAATTATCTTTTTCAACTGAGCCAAGATTCAAATATACTGATTTAAGATGTTCAATGTCAAAAAGCTCATCAGAAAAAGAAGGATTAATTTTTATTTTGTCGGCATAAATTTCACGCACCAAAATATCATTATGATAAAATTCAATACGCATAGGGTACCAGGCCTTATGTGTCTGCTTCCAATCTCCATAGCGAATTTCCAAAACATCTTTATTGCTTTTATTGTCTATGATTATCCAGCGAACCGGTTGAAAAGTATTTTTGTCTAACCATATCTGGGAAATTGACTCGTCAGGATATTTAGCACCTATAACATAGGCGGTTTTGTTTTGAAACCTTCCCAGACTCGAAACAGATGTATCCACTCCCAGAAGGGAAAGCCTGTTCTGAAGCAATATCCTGGAACGATAAAGGAAAACATCCTTATAGCAGTCAAACCTTGTTTCGGTGTTTGATACAATTTTATCGTCAATTACCGTTAAAGCGGCGCCCAAAGAAAAAACATAAATTCTTTTAGCGTTTTCAGACTGAATTTCCGATCGGAATTTTTCAGGGAAACTATATTTCAAGGTCTCTCTAAGCTCGATAATATTTTTTTTATGGCTGACATCATAAATTGATAGTTTCTGAGAAATTAAAAGGCTTTTTCCTCTACCGAGTTTTTCAATCATTAATTCCAGAACATGGGGCCCGGGAATCACATATGCATTAGCATGTGTATAAAAAAAAACAAAAACCATAAAGCTGAAAAAAGCTAAAAATTTTTGTAAATAATTGTACTTTGTTCCTATCACAACGAACCCCATATAATAACGGTTTACGGTTGTCGGTTTACAGTTTACAGTTTTTTCAGTGTATGCAACAATTGAACACAAAATAAGCAATTAGCTCTTATTATTTCATATGGTTACCATTAATTCGATTTTCACCCATTGGGTGAAATGTTGATCTTTAGCAATACGTTGAAATTATTGTACTAACAGCTAAAAGCTCAATTGAGGTGGAAGCATTTTAACCGTGAACCGTGAACCGACAACCGTAAACCGTTATCCGTGAACGATTACCCCCATATAAATATATTGTCTGAAAACATTGCAGCATTTCCAAGTTCTTCTTCTATCCGTATTAATTGATTGTACTTGGCGACCCTGTCGCTACGAGACATTGAACCTGTCTTTATCTGACCTCCGTTTATAGCAACAACCAGATCTGAAATAAAGGTATCTTCTGTTTCACCTGACCTGTGGGATATTACTGTGGTATATCCGGCCTGTTTTGCCATTTCAATAGCATCCAGAGTCTCGGTTAGCGTACCGATCTGATTAAGTTTGATAAGTATGGAATTTGCTATTCCATCTTCAATTCCTTTGTTGAATATTTTTGGGTTTGTCACAAATATATCATCGCCTACTATTTGTACTGTTCCACCCAACCTGTCTGTCAACAACTCCCAGTTGTCCCAATCCTGTTCTGCAAGGCCGTCTTCTATGGAAAAAATAGGATATTTATCAATTAAATTTTCATAATAATCTATCATTTCCTCTGGTTTGAGTTTTTTATTTTCTGAGTTCAGGATATATTTTCCTTTTGTGTAAAATTCACTTGCAGCCGAATCCAATGCAAGACCAACATCTTTGCCTGGTTGATATCCTGCAGATTCAATTGCGTTAATGATAAATTTTATTGCATCTTCGTTTGATTTAAGGTCAGGTGCAAAACCGCCTTCATCTCCCACCGAAGTACTAAGCCCTTTCTTTTTAAGCACCTTTTTAAGGCTGTGAAAGATTTCAGCTCCCATTCTTACAGCCTGCGCAAAGGTTTTTGAGCTAATAGGTACTATCATGAACTCCTGTATATCAAGATTGTTGGCAGCATGTACGCCTCCGTTTATAATATTCATCATTGGGATGGGAAGATATCTTGCATTTATCCCTCCGAGATATTTGTAAAGCGGTAAGCCATAAGCTGACGCCGTCGCCCTTGAAGCTGCCATGGATACGCTGAGAATTGCATTTGCTCCAAGTTTTGATTTGTTGGGAGTACCATCTAATTCAATCATCAAGTTATCAAGTGCCATTTGATTAGCCGCATCCATACCGCGTACAGCAGGAGCAATTATAGTTAAAACATTTTTTACAGCCTTGGTCACGCCTTTTCCGCCAAATCGTTTAGAGCGCGTGTCGCGAAGCTCTAATGCTTCACGTTTACCTGTAGAAGCTCCAGAAGGAACTGCTGCACGTCCTACAGCGCCGCAGGCAACAATGACATCCGCTTCAACTGTGGGATTTCCTCTTGAATCAAGGATTTCTCTAGCTCTTACATCAATAATTTCAGTCATGGCACCCTCCAAATAAATTATGTATTTCATTAACTTGACAAAATTTTATGAAATGTTACTCTCCTTATGATTTTATGTCAAGGTATGGTAACCATATAAGATTTATATTTAAATAGGTTTGTAATGAAAGGTAAAGGTTTTTATTCTGATGCTCATCTCGTAGTTGCGGCAATAAGGATTCTTGAACACCAGAAGTCTGCCTCACCTTCAATCGATGAAGTTTGCCGCACAATATCATTCTCCTTGGAACAGGGCAATTTCGTATGCAGGAAGCTTAACGAAATGAATATCATAGATGTTATTGAAGGAGCCTTTGGGACCAAACTTTTTATAAAAGATCACTTACTATTAGAAGAAATTCCCCAGGGGGCAATAGAAGATAATCTTGAAAAAGAACTCAAACAATTTCAAAATGCTAAAAAGGATTATATACAAAAAATAGAGCTTTTTAAGTCAGAACAGGAAAAAAAGAAAAAAAATCTCTTTGCCGAACTGGAAAAGAAATTTAAAAAAGACCTTGATGAAAAAAAATCCAAGTAATCTGCAATCAATGGATCTGAAAAAAAACTTAATCCCTGACAAAGTGGAAAATATACACCTTACCGCCATATGCGGCACAGGCATGGCTGCGCTTGCCTGCATGCTCAAGGATATGGACTTTGAGGTAACGGGCTCGGATCAAAAAACCTATCCTCCCATGAGCGATTTTCTCTCTATCAAGGGTATAAAAGTCGCAGAAGGTTTTAATGAAAAGAATATTTTCAGTACTCATGATCTTATAGTTGTTGGAAATGCAGTAAAAAAGGATAATCCTGAAATTAATAAAATGAACAAGCTGGGGCTAAATTTCTGTTCAATGCCCCAGGCAGTTAACAGGTTTGTTGCAGATGGCAAGAAAACAATACTTGTTACAGGAACTCACGGCAAGACAACAACTTCTTCTATTATGGCCTGGATACTTTATATCGCGGGACTTGATCCCTCATTTATTATTGGAGGAATATTAAGAAACTTCAACAGCAACTACCGACTTGGCAAAGGAGAATTCATCGTAATAGAGGGAGATGAATACGATACAGCATATTTTGACAAGGGGCCGAAATTTTTACATTACGATCCCCACATGGCAGTTATTACAAGTGTTGAATTTGACCACGCCGATATTTTTAAAGATATTGACCAGGTCAAAAAGGCCTTTGATATTTTTATATCAGGTATTTCACAAAAAAGTACACTAATTGCTTTTGACAGTGATAAAAATATAGACGGGCTTATTAGCGGCAGGGAATGCTGCGTTATTAAATATGGAAAAAATACGAGTTCAGCATGGGGCCTGGGGAAAGTATTCTATGCACCTCCCTGGACTTTTTTTGAGGTTTTAAAACAAGGTAAAACTTTTAAAACCTTTAAAACCGGAATCTTCGGAGAGCACAATTTGTTAAATACTTTGGCGGCAGTTGCTGTAGCCGACAAATTGATGATACCGAAGGAGGTTATCGCGAAAGCACTTGAAAGTTTTCAGGGCGTAAAGAGGCGCCAGGAAATACGAGGCCAAAAAAGAGGCATTACAGTTATGGATGATTTTGCCCATCATCCTACTGCTGTTAAAGAAACTGTAAAAGCGGTTAAATCATTTTATCAAAACAAAAGGCTGATAGCTGTTTTTGAACCGAGAACCAATACCAGCATGCGAAACATCTTCCAGAACATATATCCTCTTTCTTTTGATCATGCAGATATCATTTGTATCCGCAAACCTCCTCTTCTCAACAAGATCCCCCCGGATGAGCATTTTTCATCTGAAAAACTTGTTAATGATCTGCAAAATAGAGGAAAAGACGCGCACTACTTCCCGAACACGAAATCTATAATAAAATATCTTGAAAACACGGCAAAGCCCGGCGACCTTGTTCTGGTAATGTCAAACGGCGGATTTAACAATATTCATGAAAGCCTATTGAAATCTTTATAGAAGCTCAGCCGCCTTGTTGACTGGTTGCGTAAAGGTTGTGGATTGTTGCATGTTCAGACCTCGGAAGTCATAGATTGAATAGAAAGTAAATATTCGGCTTATTTTTCAGATTTTTAAAAAAAGTTCGGAACACCAGCAAATAAGTTTGATATAAGAAGAAGCATGAATGCTTCTTGTCAAAAATTACTGCCATTATACACCCCTGAAATCTACGATCAAGTCATTGATTTGCCCGTTGAGAAACCCCCGCTGATTCTCATTTAAGAAAAAGAGTATCTGGAATTGAAAAGTGAGGTGGGTTATTGGCAGGCCATGCATAAAAAAGCCATTTCGCGTGAAAATAAGCTGAAGCAAACAATAAAGGAGCAGAAAGGTCAAATCCGGGATTTGAGAAACCGTTTATTTGGCAAAAAAAGTGAGAAAAAAAGTTTCAGTAAAGATGAGGTTAAATCTAAATCCTCGAATTCCAAACGTCCTCGTGGTCAGCAACCCGAGAGTAAGGGGCATGGACGCACAGATCGTCCCCATCTTCCCGAGAAAAAGGAATCGGCTAACTTTTCAAAAGATCAGATATGCCCTAATTGCGGTAAACTGTATATACCCGATGAAAGCAAGGAAGCAGAAATTATTGAAGTTGAAGTCAAGGCGTATAAGCGTAGGATTATACGCTGTTGTATGAAGAAAGACTGTTCGTGCAAAGGGGTTCCCAATACAATTACAGCGCCTATGCCCCCCAAGGTTATCCAGAAAAGCCCATACGGGATTTCGATCTTGGAAGCAGTTCTTTATTTTACCATGGATAAAATCGAAAAACCTTGCATCAAAAATACTCTCATTAACAGCACACCGGCTTCCAGATGACTGGGAAGAAAAATATAATGCCCAGCCAGTCTTGCTGGAATCTTTTGTACAGAAAAATCTATTTACCGGCACTTGCTATAAAGCAGCCAACTGGATCAATGTCGGACAAACCAAAGGCCGTGGAAAACTTGGACCACCTGGAAAAATCAGTGTTCCAATTAAAAATATTTGGGTGTATCCTCTTGTTAAAAAATTTAGAGTTTTGTTGAAAAATTAACTCATGAAGGGCAAGCCGAATATTTACATGCCGGCTCTTAAGGGATTTAAATGGATATATCGAACGAGTTCCAGGAGATAAGAATCTTCCTGACACAAAATGGATTTGTAACGGTTCTGAAAAAGATGTCCATGCTGGCTGATGCCGAAAATTGTAGGACACTGCGTAACCGGTCAAAAGCCTGCGCATTACAGTGGAAATTGATGTGGTTCCCGTTCGCAGTAATAAATGGAAATGATTTGGAAGCAGCGCCCAGGAAAAACAGGTTGTTTGGGTTTCCGTAAGGATATTGCCAAGTCGATTTAAAAAATTATCCCTATCGACACTATCTGTAAATATCTTTTTACGTTCTATACCTCTGGCAATAATATGATGAAGCGCACCCGGCGCATCTATTTTTGTCTTGATTGACATGTAAACCAGATATCATAGTTCCTTTACCCTGTCAACTTATAAACTAATGTACGTCCCACAACTTGCACGTCCCGCAACTCGCATTGGCTCGACAAGCGCCTGGTTCGGCGGGCTTATGCCGTCTGTGCTGCCATTTCTTGATATGAAAATTCCCTGAGCCCAGCATTAGCCTTTGCATGCTCAATTGTCATGTTTACTAAATTGCCATTTTGATCTAGGTCAACATAAATATTTTCACTGATCTCCCTTGTTTCATACACATCATTATCAAGAAATTCCAAATGAGCAGTATCAGTGTCAGAAAAATATTTTACCCGCATTACTCATCCTCCTTATATGACCTGTCGAAAAAAGCATTGTGTACTGTCTCACGGTCTTCTAACAAAATAACCCTTAAATATTTATTCACTTCAGTTATCTTAGCCCATTTCCGAATCCTTCCATCTGACTGGATTTGAATTCTTACTGGGTTATCAATTACATATTTTATCCATTTATCTTTGATTTGCGCACGATCGGATCGTTTTCGTGTGTATTCAAAGTACTGGGTTTTTTTCATTTGTTCAATATCCTATCAGGGAAATCATTTTTCCACTTAGCCGAACGTGCTGGTCACCTGCGCCCAAAGCCAATGATGACTTGGCAAGAGCGACTTTTTACACAAACTGCGCAAAAGTAAAAAAATGGCTTAGCTTTGGACGTCAGAGTTCCGGGTAAAGGCACCGGTTACCCGGCGCCCTCCCCACAGTCCCGTACGTGAAGCTTTCCCTCATACGGTTCCTCGGTTCTAATCCTTTTTACCAAATTAGAAACCAATCAGGCGACACCCCGATTGGCGCATAACTTTGCTACCTGCAAGTAATTAGATATTATGGACTATTTTGGGAAGCGGCAGGGAAGCCCTTTCAAGTATGCGCTTAAACTTTTCGCAACTTATATAGCCATCCCTGTGGCGTCGTCCGAGCCAGCAGCGCCATGCTTTTTCTGCATATTCGAACGCTGCCTCTAACGCTTTATAATTGCTCCGCACCCCAAAGTATTGGTAAAACCCTCGAAGTTTGTTACTTAATATATTATGCTGCTCTTCTAAGGGTTCATGCCGATTCTTCTTGCACCAGTTCCACAGCATTCGCAAAAAACGGTTTTGCCGTTTCCGTGCTGTTTGTTTCTTTATCACCCAGTATCCTTTGAGGGTCTTTCCCCAATAAAAGGTAAATCCGAGAAAATCGAATGTACCTTTTGGTTTTCCGCTCTTTGTTGGTTTTCCGAATGGTATCAATTTGGTCTTTTCCGGATGAAGGCTTAGCTCGAAACGGTTAAAGCGCTTCGGCAATGCTTCCATTAACTGTTTTGCATCTGATTCTAATTGAAATCCAATTATGAAATCATCTGCATATCGAATTAAAAAGCACTTGCCTTTCATTTGGGGTGCAACTTCTTTGACAAACCAGTCGTCCAATACATAGTGTAGAAATATGTTACTGAGCACTGGTGAAATTACCCCACCTTGAGGAGTACCCTTTTTCAGGATAGATGATGTCGCCACCCTCCGATACTCCGGCGTTTAACCACTTGCCGATTAATCGAAGAATACCTCCATCGTTTACCCTGTATCGGATCGTCTCTCGTAATAAATAGTGGGGGATGTTGTCGAATAGTCCTGTAATATCTCCGCTTAAGATCCAGTTGATGTTCAGTTTAATGCACTTTTCGCGAAGTTCGCTTAGTGCTTTGTGCTGGCTGTGTCCGCTGCGAAATCCATGGGAAAAATCATAAAAGATGGGTTCATACACGATCCCC
>Ga0255419_10152_pt1 | contig 14829 bp, 14 predicted proteins | sample ANMaggSeSYBR02J3_FD_182658 | JGI IMG/M metagenome (GOLD analysis project Ga0255419, IMG submission 182658) | Sediment cell enrichment communities from methane seep in Santa Monica Basin, California, United Staets - ANME aggregate JGI... | ecosystem: Environmental > Aquatic > Marine > Cold seeps >...
ACCTATCATGGAGATGCAGGCTGTCCGCCGGGATTTACAGAAGTTGGATGTTCCTGATTGTGAAGAAGCCATTAAAACCGCCTCCCTCAACTACATGAATTCCACAATTAACTATCTGTCGTTTTTTATGGGTGGGGAAACCAAAGAAAATGTGGATGCGGGTATTCAGAACAGCCAGGTGCTGTGGCAGGTGGTTCTTGGAGAATTTAACAAACTGCTTACCTCTGCCGGGTTGGTTTCTGAGGAGTTACCGGATATTGGTAATGCCATACCGCAAACCACAGACAGCAACTTTTTTGTGGATAACGACGGCACTCAGAGAGTGAATGTACGCAGCCAGCCGAATCTCAACGCTGCCGTTATTTCCCAATTTGAGCCAGGTATGCAGGCGATTGGTTTGGCTCGTAATGAACCCGGAGATTGGTTGATGATCAACTTGAACGGTGTCATCGGATGGGTGTATACCGAAATGGTCACTACTTCAGAGGCTGTTGAAGAGCTTCCTGTCTCTGACTCTGTCCAATAATAGAAAAATAAACAACAGCAGAGGTTTATATCTGCTGTTGTTTTGTTTAAAGGATGAAAGAATTGACAGGAGTTCAACAGGCATCTGCTTTCATATCATACGTTTATATTATTTTTCATGCTTATGCGGTATATTACTATTAATTGAAAAATTTAAATTGACAGGAGTTGACATGCGTTTTAGCGGATGGGAAATTATCATTGTTCTTGTTATTGTCCTCTTACTCTTTGGTCCTGGGCGGATCACCAAGATCGCTGGTGAGATGGGAAGGGGTATTAAGGAATTTAAGGATGGCCTTTCTGGAGAAGACAGTCTTGAAGAAACAGATAAAGAACAAGACGAATAAGAAATTAAACTGAGGGTATTGCTCGATGCAGTTATTGGGTGTTGGACCACTTGAACTATTGTTTATTGCGGTGATAGCCGTGATCGTCTTAGGACCAAAGGGTATGGTCAGCGGTGCGCGTGAAGCCGGGAAGGCGATTCGGAAGATTATTCATTCACCAATATGGCATGAAGTTGTGGATACGTCCCGGGAGATCCGAGAATTTCCCCGGAAATTAGCGCGTGAAGCGGGTATTGAAAAGGACCTGGAAGACCTGCGCCGATCCACCCGAGGGAAGTTGGGTGAAATAAACCGTTCCCATCATCCGAAAATTTCTCCGGTTAATAAGGCAGAAGGAGATCAAGAAAATACAGAGCAATCTCAACAAGAGAATGAAAAGTGAATAAGGAAACCCCAGTTGGAACTCCACAAGATACCGAAAAACCGTTTTGGGATCATGTAGAAGACCTGCGGCACCGACTCCTGATTGCGCTGATCGCCCTTGCAGTGGCAACTGCGGGCAGTTTCCTGTTTGCTGAACGCATCATTGATCTGTTGGCGCAGCCAGCTGGCTCAATCGATGCTCTGCAGTCGATTGAAGTGACTGAGAATGTGGCAGTATTCATGCGTGTATCACTGTTGAGCGGTGTGGCGATCGCGATGCCGGTCATCCTATATGAATTGCTAGCGTTTGTTATGCCGGGGCTTAAGGTGAAAGAGAAAAAATGGGTGCTGCTGGCAGTTATTTCTGGAACAATTTTATTCCTTGCCGGTGCGGCCTTTGCTTATTTTATAATGCTGCCGGCATCACTGACCTTTTTATTGCAGTTTTTGGGTGTGGAAACTAAACCGCGTTTATCTTCTTATATTAATTTCATCACGAGTCTTATCTTCTGGTTGGGGGTTGGGTTCCAGTTCCCAATTCTTGTGTTCTCTCTTGCAAAATTCCACATTGTTTCCGTGAAAACGTTAGCGAAAGGTTGGCGCTATGCGATCGTTATTATTGCGATATTGGCAGCGGTGATCACACCCACAGTAGACCCGGTTAATATGGCATTATTAATGGCACCGATGTTTTTCTTATATTTATTGAGCATTCTATTTGCATTCATTGCCACGCGCGGCGAACAACCGAAGGGATAACAGTGAGAATATTTATTTCAATATTTTATAAAGATCGATAACTATAAAAAGGAAATTATGAAGGAAATCACAAAAGAACAGTATAAACAACTGCTCGTTTTGCAGCAGGAAGAGATCAACGGGTATCATACGTATAATCGTTTGTCTAAAATTGTAAAGGACCCAAATAACATTAAGATCTTAAAACGGATTGCGGGCGAAGAATACAAGCACTATAAGATCTGGAAAGAATATACTCAGCAGGAGGTTGCTCCTGATAAGTGGAGAATTCGCTTCTTCTTCTGGATTTCCAGGCTTTTTGGATTGACCTTCGGTATTCGTTTAATGGAGTTGGGGGAAGAGAAAGTTCAGGTAGAGTATGAGAGTCTTCTCGAAGCAATTCCGGAGACAGCAGACGTGTTGGCGGATGAGGAAAAACACGAAAACGAGCTGTTGGATATGTTGGATGAGCAGAGTTTGCAATATGCCGGGTCGGTAGTGCTTGGGTTGAACGATGCCCTCGTCGAATTGACTGGCGCGTTGGCAGGGTTAACCTTTGCTTTTCAGGATACGAAATTAATCGCGTTGGCTGGTCTGATTACAGGCATCTCCGCTTCATTCTCCATGGCTGCATCAGAATACCTGTCCACAAAATCCGATGAGTCCGGGCAAAACCCACTTCTTTCAGCTCTTTATACGGGGATTGCGTATATTTTTACAGTGACCATGTTGATCCTCCCGTATCTATTAACGACGAACTACTACATCAGTTTGGCATGGACTATTTTCAACGCGATATTGATCATAGCGGTCTTTAATTATTACATTTCTGTTGCTCGTGGATATAATTTCCGCCAGCGTTTCTTGGAAATGGCGTCCATCAGTCTTGGGGTGGCGCTGCTTTCATTCGTAATCGGGAATGTGATCCGAAACTGGATCGGGGTTGATATTTAGAAGAAGATCTATATAAAGTAGAAGCTGCTGATATTTCAGCAGCTTTTTTTTATAATTATTAAGACCAATCAACACGCTCGTGAGCGCATTGAAAGTAACTGGTGTTCCGACGAATCTTCCTTGAAAGAGCCCCTAAAATATTTTATAATATTAGTATGCACTAATATGCGAGGGGTTATGAAAATCCTGGTGTTTGGAGCAGGACCCTTGGGAAGCTTGCTGGCCGCGCGGTTGTTCCAGGGTAGCCATGAAGTTGCTTTGCTTGCGCGCGGGGTGCGATTGGGGGATTTAAAGAAGCATGGCGTAGCGCTGCGGCGATGGCCTACTGAAAAGACGGAGTTTGTAAGGGTTCCAGTCGTGACGTCATTTTCTTCAAAAGACACATATGATCTTGTGCTGGTTGTGATGCGTAAAAACAGCGCATTAAAAATCCTGCCGCTGCTCTCCAAGAACAAGAAAGTACCAATATTCCTGTTTTTGATGAATAATGCTGCAGGTCCGGATGCTTTCATTGATGCTCTGGGAAAAGATCGGGTGATGATGGGTTTTCCGGGTGCGGCAGGATATCGCGAAGGCCATACGATTGTGCATCTCAACGGGTCACCAAGAAGGCCAGCAGAGATTATTGTTGGAGAGATAAATGGAGGAATCTCCAGCCGCCTGGAGAAGATTACGCAGGAATTGGGAAAAGGGTTATATATCGAAGCAGCGATCGAGCCGCATATGGATGCCTGGTCAAAGTATCATGTTGCGTTGCTTTTTCCATCACTTGTGCCAGCTCTTTACTTATGCGGGAACGATAACCTGCGCATGTCGCGGACGCGCGACGCGCTTGTCCTGGCATGGCGCGGGATCAAAGAGGGTTTTAGTATCTTGAAAAAACTGGGATATCCCGTTAGGCCGAAATATATGAATCGTTTCCTGCTCATGCCTGAGCCGCTTGCAGTTTCATTTTTGGGCAAACTGATAAAAAATCCACGCATGGAAGTAGCCATGATCCGACACGCAGAGGTAATCTGCGATGAAACCCAACAATTAAATGCGGAATTTCTTGATTTGGTTGAGCAGTCGGGGATGTTCACCCCAACCATCCGCTTCCTGATTGATCAATTTAATAAAAAAGCACAACTGCTGCCCGACGGGTTGCAATCTATTCGCTTGCGGTGGTCAGAGATTCTGATTCCGGTATTGATAATCAGCTTGATTGTGCTGATCCTGATGTACATGCTGTAATTGTGAACGAAATTGAAGATAATACTTCTGTCACCTGTTCAGGAAAGTTTCTGCGAAGGTGATAAATGCTTGAACATCTGAAAAATTACTGACCAATCCGAGCGAAATACGAACTGCCCCGCTCGCCTTGGGGTCAATGCACTGCTGAAAATCTAGATCTGTTAATCGATCAGAATAGTGCGGATGAGAGAAGCAGGATGATAATTCGTCCGTTGAAATATCCAGGGCGATCTCCCCTGCCCCTGGATTACAGAAAAACCCCATCCGGATAGAGATTTTTCGTTTGTTGGCTTCTTTTTCCAAAAGATGTTTTGGGATTAAATCGCCATTGCTATTGAAGAAATTTACGGTGATTGTTCCACCGCGGGCATCTGTGGTCAATGGCCCGTAAATTTTAATCAGATGGGTACCGTTATTATGCTGCAATTCACTAAGTGTGTCCAACAGCCAACCTGTCAGACTGGCCACACGGTTGTGGATCACATCGATACCAATAGAATCAAGGTGACGCAAGCCGATCTCAACGGCGGGGATGTTCAAATAATCCACAGTACCATCTTCAAAACAAGCGGGCGCTTCTGCGGGGTAATATTTATCACCGCGTACAGAGGTAACTGTAGTGGTTCCACCTGCAAACCAGGAACGATGCAATTTGCTGATCGTTTCCTTGCGCGCCAGCAGGACACCAACTCCGGTCGGATACCCGAACATTTTGTAAAACGACAACGGAACAAAATCCGGTTTCCATTTACGGAGATCCAACCGATTGGTTGCTGTGAATGCGGCTGCATCCAACAGCACATCCCATCCCAGCGCCTGCGCTTTTTCAATCCACGTTAGTGGGTGATGGACGCCAGAGAAATTGGATTGGGCGGGAAACGCGAACAAGTTAAAGCATCCGCGGTCTAATGAATTTAACTCATTAAATAGGGTGGATTCATCCACTCGCAAGCCAGGAAGTACTACTGGGATATATTGAACACTCGCTCCTTTTGCGCTGGCGTATTCGCGGATGCCGTTTACAGAGTTGTGGTTGTCGAAAATAAGCACGTAACGGCAATCTTTGCCAAAGGGGTAGGATTCCCCAACTATCCTCAAAGCGCCGCTGGCGTTCTGGGTGAAGATACATACATATTCTTCAGGAGATGCGTTGAAATATTTGAGCACATAATCGCGGGCGCTCTCAACCAACTCGGTCGCATGTAGGGAAGTCGGGTTGTAAGAGTGGGGATTTCCAAAAATATTCTTACTGAGTAATTCTTGATGTGTTGTTAACTGTGAACTGGCATATAAGCTGCCGCCCGTATAATCCAGGTAAATATGGTGCTCTGAATCAAGCGTTTGATAATCTTTTTTCCTGAGAAGATCAAGGGCAGCCGTGTTTGTGTAGGTAGGATATTTTTTTATAAAGCGGGAGTAGGAATTATTTTTCATGTAGTTAATTTCCCTGTATGCTGTTCTTCTCTGTCCACCACCAAATCCCAACAGCCATAAGAATTAGGCTGAGGATGCCAGCGGCACCAAGCTCGATCCCATAGGGTGTGCCAACAAACCATTTCGGGCCCTTTGCGCTGGTAATGAAACCAAAGAGATTGTCCTCGCTGTGAGCACCTGTCAGATTGAGAATATCACCCTGGCAGATGTTCCATGCAAAATTCAATCCAGTTGCCAGCCACAAGTTTCCTGTACGCAAATATGCCAAGCCAAATATCACACCTGGAAAGGCAAGGAGAGGGATGAATTGAAGCCAATTCGTACTATTCAAACCGATACTAATGATCTTAAATCCGCCAAATATGATAGAGGAGATGAATAATGCGCCCCGCTTATCCCACGCTTCAATGGTACCCTGCAGCAGCAACCCATGGAACAGGACTTCCTCCATAACTGAAATAGTTAAATTGAATAATAATGCCACCCAAATAGTCCGCATCCAAGCAATGGGCGCGGAACCATCTAAAGCGAGGCCGGTAATGTTGATCCACCCGAGAGCAAGTTCAATAAGGAAAATAATCAGCAATGCGGCGGAAGAAATCCCAACCCCAACCAGAAAGTCTTTCCACCAAGATTTTAAACGTGGGTATAAGCTTTCCACGCCTGGTTTATTTAACACTGAGCGGATAACTGGAGTGGTGATTAGAATGATGGTAGCAATCATACTTATCTGTGAAACGGTGCTGCCGAAGAACGCGCGCACATTATTGTTTGCGTTTATTAAGTTCATCAGGAAATTGATCCCGTCCTTGATTCCTGCAACTGATATCTGAACAACCGCGAAAACAAGCGCAAATACGCCGATGACTTTCCACAACTGCAGCCCTTCGAATGGATTTTTTGCTTGTTCTTTTTGAGCCATGCTTATTCCTCCATATGCAATGATGTTTTTTGCAACAATAATTATATTGTAGCCCACTAATTTTATTAAATAGAAATGGGTAAAGTAAGTATCAAGGATTCTAATTTGGCAATTGGAAAAGCGCATAAGTTGATTCGAAATAAATTAGTATATACTAATAATAAACCGGAATAGATAAATAATATGGGTACATACAAATTGATATCGGGCTTGTTTTAGAAAAGGAGACGTTATGCAGTTCATTCCTGAATTGCAGCTTGGGTGGCTGAATGGTTGGGTGCTGCTGGCCTTTTTTTATATACTGTTTGGGATATTCTTGCTGAGCTGTCCAAAACCGATCGTAAAGAAACTGTATAGCGTGAAAGGTTGGTCAAAACGCGAATACATTCTTTCCGCAATTGGAAAGCCGTATTCCCTGGCGTGTTTTGCACTCGTGATTATGTCACCGCTTAAAATCGGATCGGTTGTTTTCTGGGTTGGGATGATACTTTACGCGCTCGGTATCATTGTTATGTTCATCGCGTTGTTTGAGTATCGGGCAATGCCTGCGGACCAGCCAGTTTGTACGGGCATATATCAGTATTCACGCAATCCGCAGTGGGTTGGGCTGGCATTGATGTTTTTCGGTGCCGCCATTGCCTGTGGGAACGGTCTGGCTGTACTGCTCTTTTTTGGCGGCGTTGGTTTTTACCACTTTCGCATTCTTGGCGAAGAAAAAGCCTGCCTGAAAGCGTATGGAAAACCGTATCAGGATTATCTCAACACCGTTCGACGCTATTTCTGAAATTATTTATTTTTAAGTGCGTCAAGCACCTGCTCGAATATTTTTTCCCCGTCCATCATCCCATAAGCGATCGTATCGATGTCCTGCACAACTACACCGTATGGTTCGGACCGCTTGATGATCCCTCGCTTCTTAAAGCGTACCTGGGGGGCGACCAGGATCACATCCATAGTGTTTTTTTCGTAGTTCCACAACGACATAGTAGTAGCATCAACAGCTTTTAATTCCATCTGCTGCCCGGAGGCGGCCGCGGCCTGACGGATCTTTTCTTCTAATAAACTGGACGACATTCCCGCCGCACAAACGAGGACGACTTTAATCTCTTTTTCAGGCATGTATTCTTTCCTTTCAGAATTGGTGAAAACTATTAATTAATAGTGTATATCACATTTCTTAAAATGGAGAAAACTCGGTATCATTTACCAGGGTTTTTGAAGGTTCTGGTTGATAAAATAAATACGATGAATATTATTTTCTGTTGGTGATCACACCAGACCAATCTTATACACCAATTTATTTTGGAAATTATTTAATGTTAAAAAATTCATAATTGAAAGAACCATGGGAAAACTCAATGTTAGATAATCAGTTAACAATCAGGGAAGTGAAAAAGCTTAAAGGGCTGAGAGCTTTCATTAATTTTTCCCTTGATGGATTTGTACTGGAAGAAAACCACAGCGAGTGGGGTTACTGCATCCATAGTAGTAGGAATTCTGGCCGCAGTTGGGTTTATTATGCTATCTCCTGAAATGTTTGTGCGATATGGTTTAGACCCTGCGACAGCACAGATACCTTTTAGCAATCTGGGTATTATTTCAATTCCCCTGAGCTTTATCACACTGATTGCAGTATCATTGCTTTCGAAAAAAAAGAAACTAAGTGAAAAACAAATATTGTAAAAAAAAAGGGAAGCGCTTCATAACAGGAGCGCTTTTTGATACTATTAACATCTGATCGGTTTGAATGAGAGCTATTAAAAAACAGATTCATCTATAGAAAATCGCGAGATTTTTAAATTGGAATTTAAGAACAAAGATGTGTGTGGATGTAAAAATCTAGGAAATGTGTTTTCAGGAATTGCGTATCGTAGATTTAGGGTTGTTTATTGCTCCTCACTGGTAAAATTGGGACAATGACACGAAAAAATATATTATTTTCCTTGCTAGTACTATCCGCAGTTGGATGTTCTACACCATCTGAATCGGAGTTTGCTGCGCCTGTCGAGGATGAAACTCCACAACAGTCGTATATCAGCGCGACGCAAACGAAGATCGTTGAGGGATCGGCAGTACCAGAAGTAACACTCACACCAACTGAAGACACTCGCCTTACACCAGACGACTGGCAGAATTGGCCGATCATTCCGGAAGTAACAGAAACCGCGCGCGGGATTTTCTGGAAAGGCATCGCCATGGGGAATAATCCGCGGGCTTTCTCGAAAGTGGGTGATTGTCAGAATGTGAAACAGTCCTTTTTGGGTTTCTTTGACCATCCAGGGAGGTATGAGGGTTTGACAGGCATTGATGACCTGCAGGATACGATTGAGAATTTCCAGGGTTATTTTGATCGGGATGGACAATCCACACAATATGGTTTCAATGCTGCTGCTGTGCTTTCTCCCCTTTGGGCTGATCCCGATATGTGCCTGCCGGATGAGACCCCTTTGGAATGTGAGCTGCGTATCACCCGCCCGACCTTTGTGCTGATTAGTCTGGAATTTTGGTTTCATGGAAGAACTCCAGAAGTATTTGAGCGCTATATGCGTCAAATCATTGAGTACACTATCTCCCAGGGTGTAGTACCGATCTTGGCGACCAAGGCAGACAATATAGAGAAAGACCATTCACTAAATCTCACTACAGCACAGTTGGCGTATGAATATGATATTCCCTTGTGGAATTGGTGGGCAGCAGCCCAGCCGTTGGGTGATCACGGGATTGATGCTTACCGGGACGGGTTTCATATCAGCGTGGAAGCGTGGAATATTCGCAGTAAAACCTTCCTGCAAACGCTTGATCACTTGTGGAAAGGTTTGCGTGATATTAGCTAATTGGAAATTGTGAATAGTTCTGTCTGATCGGTTTTTAGGGTGCTACCTGATCTCTTCTATCGAAAAATCACTGAAAATGATCGCGTCCGAATAAGGCGCGCTGCCTGCTTTGGTGAATAATCCCCACCGCCCATAGCGTATCCCATAACGACTGTCTGTGAATGATTTAACTAATATATTATTGATGGTCAACGAGATCGAATCATCGATGCAATCCAAGCGGATCGTGTTGTCTGATCTTCCAGGTAGGATTCCTTCTACTCGGCCTTGTGCGAGAAGGGCAAAGGGCCGCTGAATTGTGTCTCGGAAGATTGTATAGGTGCCATCCGCACGCAGAACCGCCATATACTTTCCTTCTAAGCTGGACCGGCAGACCACCCCGGCGTATTGGGTTGCTTTCACGCCCGGATCAATATTCATGTTAACTACTACGCTGACGGAAATGTTTGCCAGAGATGGGCCGGATTTGGCAGCATAATATCCGAATGGAATAACTGGTGAAAAATGGAAACCATCTTCTTCAAACTCGCTGAATGCGCCGCTTAATCCCATTTGTGAGAATGTCCCATGATCTTCCGAGAGGTCATCCTGGAGATAAAAGTGCTCTAACTCTGGAAGACCACCCGGTAGCTCTATTGCCTCAAAGTCTGCCAGTGTAATACTTCCGAATTGCTGGTCCCAGGCGGATGCAGTGAAGAACCCCAGTGCGTTGATACCGCTTTCTGTCCCAAAAGGTAAACGAGCGACCAGGGTGTCATTGGCAAATAGATCGCAGATGTCCCATCCGCAGGTTAATCTAAAATTATTAGCGCGCCCTGCGGAGTAGAGCTCTGGTGCGTAGGTTCTATTGGTTGCACTAATAACTTCGACGCTATCTGTGATCTCCCATTCTTCGAAGTTTAGATATTGCCCCTGCACGCGCAGCACAAAGGAGGTTCCACTGGGTTTGGCGAAATAGAAACCGAACTGATTTTGGTCAAGTTTATCCATATCGACTGGATGGGAAGTGACACTTGCTGTCAAACTGAACCTTCCAGAAGTAAGCGGTTCTTCACGTAAGAGATAAATGTTGTTTTGACGCCTATTTTCTGTTTGAGAAACGGTGAGAATACCTTCAGCACATGAAAGCGAAAATGGGCTGTTGGCTGGTTCTTCAGCACAAAATACAGCACCCTTTGAGAAATCCAGTGGATGAATGAGGAATGGAAGCTCTGTAGCTGTAGGAACAGCAATCAATTCCACCTCTTGACTTACAGCATCTTCGATTGGTTCAAGTGTATTTGTAGTTTCGGGTTGTGCTGGTTGCTGGGCGGGTGAACATGTAGTAAATGCACCAATCCCGGCGATGATGCTTATGAAGACCATAAATGATTTATTCATGACAACATTATAAACGGATGATGGTTTATCGCGCTTAGAAATCTGTACGTAGCTTGCGCATCAGCCCGCCCGCTTTGAAGTATTCTAATTCCAATGGGGTGTCAATCCGCACGGTAGTATTAAATGATTCACTGTGTCCATCATTTCTGATCGCAGTGACTGTTATTTCCACATTTGGTTTATCAATAGATGGTATTCCACTGATTGTGAATTGTTCTGATCCTGTCAGCCCAAGTGTTTCAGCAGTTTCATGATCGTTAAACTGCAGCGGTAGAATACCCATATATACCAAATTTGTACGGTGGATGCGTTCAAAAGATTCGGCGATAACCGCCTGCACTCCCAGTAAATATGTGCCCTTGGCTGCCCAATCTCGGCTGGATCCTGTGCCATACGCTTTTCCTGCGATAATGATAAGAGGCATGTGGTCTTTCATATACCGCATGGCTGCATCGTATATTGAAAGCCTGTCACCACTGGGAATGTGGGTAGTGAATCCGCCATCTATCCCTTTTGCTAATTTATTTCGCAGGCGGGAATTACTGAAAGTTCCGCGAGTCATTACTTCGTGGTTGCCGCGTCGCGCTCCAAAAGAAATGAAACCTTTTGATTGCACACCCTTTTCTATTAAATAGGATGCTGCTGGGTTATCTGCTGAAATTCGGCCAGCAGGGGAAATATGATCAGTTGTGATTGAATCACCCAGGAATGCCAAAATGTAAGCATCCTCAATATCCCCTAAAGCGCCGCTCTCACCAAACCCATCGAAAAGAAAATCCGGCTCATTAATAAGTGATGACTTTTCTTCCCAATTGAAAATTACACCTTCTGGTACCTGCATGGTGTTCCAGCGTTCACTGTTCTTATATATATCCGCATAATTTTCTGTATATAAATGGCTGGGAATCATAGCCCCGGCAATTTCTGCAACCTCTTTGCTTGTGGGATAGATATCATGAAGGAAAATGGGCTGCCCGTTTTTGTCAGTCCCGAGTGGGGTGTTTTCAAAGTTGAAAAGGATCGTTCCGGTTAACGCATATGCGACAACCAATGGCGGTGAAGCCAGGAAGTTTGCCTGAATATCCGGGTGGATGCGCCCTTCAAAATTGCGGTTCCCTGAGAGTACGGAAGCTGTTATCAGCTTGTTTTCCAATAGTGCTTCAGATAAAGCGGGGTTGATTGGTCCTGAATTTCCAATACAGGTTGTGCAACCATAACCAACAATATTGAAGCCCAATGCGTTTAACCCGGACAGCAATCCGGCTTTTTCTAAATACGCATCTACCACTCTTGACCCAGGGGCGAAACTGGTTTTAACCCAGGGCTTACTAAGCAGCCCTTTTTCAGCAGCTTTCTTTGCTACCAGGGCAGCGGTTATCATCACAGAGGGGTCAGATGTATTCGTGCAGGAGGTGATGGCTGCAATCAGGACTGTGCCGTGTGAAATTGTGTGCTTTTCACCATTTAGTATGACCTCCGCCTGGCTGGATATATCTTCTTTAGATATGCCAAATCCGCTCAAACCCTTTTCTGCCGTAAGAGATGTGGTAAACATATTTTCTGTGTTTGATAAAGCAAAAACATCTTGCGGCCGTTTGGGTCCGGCAAGCACTGGCTCAACCTTCCCCAGATCAAAACTAAATGTTTGAGAGTATTCAATTTGCTTGTCTGCCCCTTCTCGGAATAAACTCTGTTTGTGAAAATATTCTCTTACCAGCGCAGTGTGTTCATGCGAGCGGCCGGTACGTTCAAGGTAGTTGATTGTCTGGCTGTCAACTGGGAAGTAGGTCATCGTTGCACCTGATTCTGGAGACATATTGGCAATCATTGCGCGTGTTTCTACTGGCAGCGATGCAGCGCTTTCTCCGTAAATTTCTACAAATTTACCAACCACACCCAATTCTCTTAGCTTAGCGGTCAGAGTGAGAGTCAAATCTGTTGGTGTAGCACTATCAGGCAGAGAACCGGTTAGACGAATACCAATCACGTCTGGAATGGAAAATTCAGAAGGATATTCCAGCATAGCCGCCAGCGCTTCAATTCCGCCCACGCCCCAACCCATTACACCTAGACCATTGATCATTGTGGTGTGAGAATCGGTGCCTAACACACTGTCAGGATATATTATTCGCTTTCCATCTGCTGTATTTTCAACAAATCCCACCTGGCCGAGGAATTCCAGGTTGACTTGATGGCAGATACCCAGTCCGGGCGGAAGCACCTGCAGATGGTCATACTCTGCCTGACTCCATTTCAAGAATTGATACCGCTCAAAGTTCTGTTTGAATTCCAATTGCTCGTTGATGCGGCGTGCTTCGGAGCATCCATAAGCGCTGACCTGCAGAGAATGGTCAATGACGAGATTAGCAGGAATACGCGGGTTAACTGCATGTGGATCCTTTCCGTCCCGCTGAACAGCAGCACGAAGAGCGGCAAGGTCATTAAGCACTGGCACACCTGTGAAATCCTGCATCAGCACTCGTGCTGGTATAAATGGCACCGCAGGTCGGCTGCTTCCGGGGGTGGATTCCCATTCGATAATTGCTCTTGCGTATTTCTCGGAAAACCCTTTCTTTCCCACATTTCGCAGGCAGCCTTCCAGCAGCACACGAATTGAATATGGCAGGCGATTGAGATCCTTTTTTACCTGTTGGCTGAATTTGATTAAATCAAAGTACTGGTATGTCTTTTTGTTGAAAGTAAATGCTGCCTGAAATTCTTGATGACTGCTTGCCATTTTGCCTCTTTATTTTTTCATAGTTGAAATGATCGTATTACCGAACTCCAGTGTTCCGATGTTTCTTGCTGGTGCACCGATTTAGATAATTTTAACATTCTACTGGTGACATTTAGCGCTTGACACCTGCCAATTTGCAGGTAAAATAATAACATATATATTGGGACAGTGTATCACTAAATGGGACATAGATGACTGGAAGTAAAATACAAACTCTAGAACGAATGGTATTTATTCTGGATTGTTTCAGCTTAGATAAGCCTGCATTGGGCGTGCGGGAAGTCGCTCGAAAGACCGCACTATCACCCAGTACAACCGGGCGCATTATGGCATATATGAATGAGATGGGGATCCTTAACCAGGATCATGAAACACACTTATATATGATGGGCTCAAAGGTACTGGCTTGGGCAGGCATCTACATGGTCACAAGCGATGTGCGGACGATCGCGCTGCCGGCGATGGTACGCCTGCAGGAGCAGACACGTGAAACGATCAGTTTGTATATTCTGGAAGGTAGTGAACGCGTCTGTGTGGAACGCTTGGAAAGCCCTGAGACAGTACGCATCGTTGCGCGCGTTGGCAGGCGAATTCCACTTTACGCAGGATCGGCTGGAAAGGTCTTTCTGGCGTTCATGCCTGAAAATCGCAGGGAGATGATCCTGAGGGATATTGAACTTATTCCGATGACAAAGCAAACGATCACTGATATGGATGAGCTTCGTAATAATTTGGACCAGATCAGCGAAAAGGGATATGCTATCAGCCGGGGAGAATGGATCATAGACGCATCCGGCACTGCCGCACCAATTTTTGATCAGCGAGGGCAGATCACAGCGGCGATCTCCATTTCCGGCCCTCGGCAGCGTTTTACGGATGAAAAAATTAAGGAAATGGCTGACCTATTGGTCAAGGAAGCGGCACAAATTTCCTTTGATTTAGGATACTACCCGCGCTGATGCGGGAATTTAATCGTTGGGAGAGGTGTAAACAATGTGGTTTCAAGACAAACTAGAAGAGAAGATCAATATAAAACGTGGACGGATAAAGGATATTGTCAGCCAGTATAGCGGCCAGAAAATTGGCGATGTGACGGTAAAAAATCTTTTTAGCGGGTTGCGTGGAAATGATCTGCTGGTAAGTGACGTTTCATATGTGGATCCAAATGATGGCATCCATTTTCGAGGGTATTCAATAAATGACCTTATGGAAATGCTGCCAAAAGCGGAAGAAAGCGAAATGCCGCTGGCTGGAGGGATGTATTACCTGCTGCTGATCGGTGAAATGCCAACTCGTGAAGATGCGCTTGCTATCGAAGAAGAATGGCGGCGCGCTGGTGACCTGCCCTATCATGTTGCTGAC
>Ga0255419_10104_pt2 | contig 14823 bp, 17 predicted proteins | sample ANMaggSeSYBR02J3_FD_182658 | JGI IMG/M metagenome (GOLD analysis project Ga0255419, IMG submission 182658) | Sediment cell enrichment communities from methane seep in Santa Monica Basin, California, United Staets - ANME aggregate JGI... | ecosystem: Environmental > Aquatic > Marine > Cold seeps >...
TTCCCTTCCGAGTCATAACCTTCCTGTTCGTAATCCATATCATAGACTGCCTGGTAACCATTAAAACCATAAAAGTCAAGTGCCTTCTCTGTCAGGTAGCTCGCCTCAAAAAGCGACCTGATACCTGGCAACAATTTGTCTGTTTCATAGGTAACCTGGTTTATGCCATTACCTTTGGTCGTCCGCGACCACTCCACATAAAGCGAATGATCATACTGCGGATAGCGCGATCCATCGCCGTACCAGTAAAGGTTTACCAGTGCACCATACTTGAAACCAATATCCGAATCATAAGCCACCACAGGTACTCCCCCCAGAGTGAATCCGGTTTTAACTTTCTCCTCTTTTGCCGAGGAGGTGGTATCAGCATCCTGTGCAATCAGCGAGATGGATAAGAACAATAAGAGTGCAATGGAAAACAGTCGGTTTTTCATAGAAGATAGATTTAGTGTGGGCAATTTAGGAATTATTTCCAATCAGCCGCCTCCAGCAAAACAGATTAATGTGTACATTTAATTATCCAAGTCAAAGAATATGCGAATCATTCGTCCTGTTGTATATCTGATCCTTATCCTGGTCGGAGCCTTTCTGCTATTCCTGCTCTACGCCACTGCAGATGACTATCGTCCCGATGAAGTCACCCTGCAGTCGACTGAATGTGAGCCGGATATCATATCCGACTCATGTCTGATCAACATGGTAATCTGGAACATCGGGTACGCCGGACTGGATGCATCCATGGATTTCTTTTATGACGGAGGGGAGCGGATGCGCCCCGACAAGGAGGGGGTCATCCGCAATATGGAGGGAATTACACTAACCCTGGAACCTTACCATGATTTTGATTTTATCATGCTGCAGGAGGTAGATCGCAATTCAAAAAGAAGTTATCATCTGAATGAATTCCAGACAATTAAGGATCAGTTCCAAGGATATTACAGCAGTTTTGGAATGAACTACGATGTGGGATTCGTTCCCATTCCTGTCACTGAACCGATGGGAAAGGTGGAATCGGGATTGATGACTCTTTCAAAGCAGTGTCCCGACTGTGTTGACCGCCACAGTTTTCCAGGCAACTACAGCTGGCCCATAAAACTGTTTATGCTTGACCGCTGCTTCCTGGTAAACCGCTACACGGTAAGTAATAACAGGGAGTTGCTCATCATTAATACCCACAATTCGGCTTACGATGACGGCTCCCTCAGGACTCAGCAGATGACCTATCTCAGAGATTACCTGCTTTCCGAATATAAGAAAGGGAACTATGTCATTGTGGGGGGCGACTGGAACCAGACCCCATTCGGTCTGAAACCTGAACTTCCCTTCCATCACTTCGATACAGAAAACCTGACCTATGTGGAGAAGGATTTCCCGGCCCCCGGGTGGAAATGGTCCTTCGACGCTTCACTTCCCACAAACAGGCGTGTTGCCACACCTTTTAACCGGTCCAGCTCTCCCACCACTGTCATTGATTGCTTTCTGGCATCTCCTAATGTTGAGCTGAAAGAGGTAAAAACCATTGACCTGAATTTTCAATACAGCGACCACCACCCTGTACAACTAAAGGCCAGGTTATCCATAAATCACTAAACCGATCTCCCTCAATGAAAGTTTTAAAGCGCATTCTAACCATCATCCTGGTAGTGATCGTGCTGGCTTTTGCCGGCGGTATGATCTTTCTAAACAGTGTCAAGACGCGGGCACTGCCCGATTACAACAGTGACATCGATCTTGAAAACCTGTCGGCCCCTGTTACTGTGTTTCGCGATTCGCTGGGGATTCCCCATATCTATGCCGACAATGAAGAGGATCTCTACCGGACGGTAGGTTATATAATGGCCCAGGACCGGCTGTGGCAGATGGATCTGATGAGAAGAATCACCACAGGGCGCCTGTCGGAGGTGCTGGATCCCGGACTGGTGGAGGCGGACAAGCTCTTCAGGGCACTCGATTTCCCAAAGAAATCCCGCATGGTGATTTCACAGACCGATCCTGATATCCTCCTATGCGTGGAGGCATTCACAGATGGGGTCAACCAGTTTATCAACCAGAATCAAAAAAAACTCTCCTTCGAATTTACCATGCTGGGATACAAACCCGACCCCTGGGAAATTATCCATACTTACAACCTCATTGGATATATGGCGTGGGATCTCTCCTCGGGATGGAACACCGACATGTCCCTCTATAAAATTCAACAGGTCGTTTCAGACACCCTGTTCAGGGAGTTGCTGCCCGATATGAAGTTCCAGAGCATGCCCGTATTCCCGGAATATATGAGTTCCAACAACACCCTTGAACTGCAATCGGCCATGACAGATGCCATCGGAATTATCGATGAACTGGGACTACAGGTTTTTGAGGCCTCCAACAACTGGGCGGTATCAGGAAAGAAAAGTGCAACCGGCATGCCCATCATGGCCAACGACATGCACCTGGGTCTGATGTCACCGGGCATCTGGTACCAGATGCACCATGTGATCGAAGGAGAGTTAAATGTGACAGGTGTTGCCCTGCCGGGTGCACCCTATATCATTGCAGGGCACAACGAGAATATTGGCTGGGGCATGACCAATGTAACCGTAGATGATCTCGATTTCTACCTGGAGACCATCAATCCGGCCGACAGCAACCAGTACTTGCTCGACGGTGAATGGCAGGATATGAGAATCGTGAAGGAGGAGATCGCTGTGAAAGGAGCAGATGAGCCCGCCGTGCGGATCAACCGCTTTACCCACCGCGGACCCGTGGTGAGTGAGTTTAAAGGTGTAAAGGAGAAAGTCATATCGGCCCGATGGCAGGGTAATGAATTCAGCAATGAGGTACGAACCATTCATATGTTGAATCGTGCCGGAAATTGGAAAGATTTCAGGGAAGCGCTCAATACGTTCAATTCTGTTAATCAGAATGTTGTCTATGCCGACCGATTCGGAAACATCGGACTGCAAACATCAGCGGGGGTTCCCATCCGGCACTCAGGAGGTATCCTGGTCTACCCGGGCGACACCTCTCTGTATGACTGGCAGGGACAGGTTCCCTTCGAGGAGCTGCCCTTCTCCTATAACCCAGAGTGCGGTTATGTCTCTAGTGCCAATAACAAAACCGTGGATAACGATTATCCCTACTATATAGGTTCATGGTACAGCCTGCCCTGGCGCATCGGCAGGATTCGGGAGATGCTTGAAGAGAAAGAGGTGTTGGGAACAGAAGACTTTAAACGAATGCTGCGCGACCAGCACTCTCATTTTGCCATGAAAATGACTCCCGTTTACCTGGATGCCCTGCAGGATTATGCCAGCTGGGAGTACCATACAGCTTACCAGGCGCTGGCTGACTGGGATTTCGATATGCATGCCTCTTCGGCTGCGGCCCTCATCTTCGAGATTATGTGGCTGGAGTTGAACAGGGCCATGTTCCATGATGAACTGGGTGAGCACTACGGGCAACTGGCGTACAACGCCATTGCCAGAAACCTCGTGGAGAAAACCAGGGTAACCGGACAATCCCTCTGGTGCAACAATGTGAATATCCCAGACAAAACAGAGAGCTTCCATGACAATATACGGACCGCTTTCCAGCATACCATGGATACGATCACATCCATGTACGGACCCGACATATCCTCATGGGAGTGGGGCACTCTGCACAAGGTGGCACTGATGCATCCCATGGGTGGTGTTCCCATCATTGAGAAGTTATTCAAAGTCAACCGGGGACCCTATCCCATCGGGGGAAGCTCCCATACGGTATCTCCGTACAGCTACCCAAAAGGAAAGAGCTTTATCGCGGATCACGGAGCCTCCGAACGCCATATATTCCATACGGCCGACTGGGACCGGTCACTGACGGTAATCCCCACAGGAACATCCGGCATACCGGCTTCGCCCCACTACCTGGATCAGACCAACCTGTACATCAACAACCAGTTCCACAGGGACCATTTCAGCAGGGAAGCAGTGGAGACCAACCACATGTATAAGGCGGTATTTGAATAGAAGATCAGGAGAGATACCCGTCCATCTTATCGAGCAGCAGACTCATGTTAAGCGGCTTGGTAAGATAGGCGTCACACCCGGCCCGTTCGGCCTCCCGGTGATCCATGGAAAATGCATATGCAGTCTGGGCAATGACTACCACATGACTGTCAAAGGACTTGATCTCTCTTGTGGCTGTTAAACCATCTTTTTCCGGAAGATGAATGTCCATCAGGACCAGGTCGGTCTCGGGGTGCTGACGAACAAATTCAACAGCTTCATTGCCATCTGTTGTAAACGAGATATTGGCCCCGGTCTCTTTCAAAAAAGCACCGAGCAGGTAGGCACTCGATTCATCATCTTCTACAACAAGAATGTTTTTTGAATTCCACCTGTAGGCTGGTTGATCTTCCATTGCTGAATGTTCTTAAAGATTGTCTGCTCTAAGAAAGTTAAGAAAAATAATTCCACTAAGAACCATTTTCATTCTAAATATTTCGGCTGGGTCTGAAAAAAAACTAATTTAGAACCCTTTATTGAATCATGCAGACCATAATTAATAATATCAAATGAAACTGAGGAAGATACTGGGAATAGATATCGGAGGTTCCGGTGTAAAAGGTGCCATTGTCGATACGAAAAAAGGTGAGCTGATTACCGAAAGGTACCGCATCCCCACACCACAACCTGCCACTCCTGAAGCAGTGGCCAGGGTCATGAAAGAAATTACACAACACTTCGACTGGAAAGGTCCGGTTGGTGCCGGTTTTCCCGGGGTGATCCAGCAGGGCGTGGCCCGTACTGCGGCCAATGTGGATAATAGCTGGATCGATAAGGACCTCAACAAACTCTTCTCAAAGGCCACCGGCTGCAAGGTGCATGTGGTGAATGATGCAGATGCCGCCGGCATGGCCGAAATGAAATTCGGAGCAGGAAATGGGGAGATGGGCACTCTGCTGCTGGTCACCGTGGGGACCGGACTTGGTACCGTGATCTTCAGTAACGGGAAACTGGTCCCCAACCTGGAGATGGGCCATATTCTCCTGCACGGTGCCGACGCCGAACTCTACGCCACCGATGCCGCCCGGAAAAAAAATGAACTGGACTGGGACACCTGGGCCAGCCGTTTTAACGAATACCTGCTCCGGATGGAAGAGCTGGTCTGGCCCGACCGGATCATTATAGGAGGAGGCGCCAGCAAAAAAGGAGAGAAGTTCTTCCATCACCTGACCACCAAGGCCCCTGTGGTCCCTGCCAAATTGATGAATGAAGCAGGTATCGTTGGCGCTGCCATGGTCAGCAAATACTACAACAAGCTGGAAAGCTAAGGAGCTTTTACAATTTTATAGTCCATTCCCTGTCAAGCATAAGGGATCAGAGTTGCATTGTTGCAATTTCGCAACACCAAATTCCAGTTTTACTTTGGGATTTCCAGGGCACTTTTATTCCTATAACTTAATCTGAATCAAACTCTGTTGGTTACCACGATTACATATATTCCCAGCTGTTTATAACTAATTTACAACAAAAACTGAAATGTGAATAACTCAATTCAATCATTGTACCTGTGCAACTATTAACTATTTATTTTAGTACTAGCTAAATGGAATAAACCTCTTTAGAACTATGTGATTGGATGCATGAAGAATTAATTGACAAGGATACTATTAGTAAGCTTCTTCGTCTCGTGAGGTTGTATGTATTAAAAAATAGCGGATCAATACAAGATGTAGAAGATGTGATGCAAGATGGTTTGTTAACTTTCTTCCAGAAGTATGCAAAGAAAGAGTTGGTAATCAGTGAGAAACCGGAGTACTATATTTTTTCAATTTGCAAATACATATGGCTCAAAGAGCTGGAAAAAAGGAAAAGAATACAACTATCCGGAAACTATCTTGTTGAAGAAATAGAAGATAGTGATTGTATGATAAAAGAGAAAGAACGAAAAGAAAAAATCATTGAAATACTTGAAATTAATATAAAACTGTTAAGTACTAAATGTCAAAAAGTATTTGATTTAAGAAGAGATGGCTTAACTTGTAAAGAGATAGCAGAAGTGCTCCAGTTGAAAAACGATCAAATGGTTAAAGATAAACACTATCGCTGCAAGCAACGTCTGCTTGAACTGGTTAAACAAGATAAAGCCTATCGAGATTTCATAAATGATGCCTAAAAAAAGCAATAATCTAATCTCCGGTTTTCTTTCAGGAAATTTATCGAAAAAGAATAAAACCCGCTTTCTGAAAAAAGCCAGCACTGATAGGGATTTTGTTAAGAAATTGGTGAGAGAAGTTGATTTGGATGAGGTTTTCGAAGATGAATTTGGATTAGGCAAAGACGAAGATGGCGAATTAGAAAAACATATACCCGTTAGAATTCGTTTTTTATTTTCTTTTCTTGCAGCTGCAATTTTCATTGGAGCCATTGTCGTTTCAGTATCTTTAATTGATACTAAAGAGAGTAGACTCTTTAATAAATATTACCATCCAATTGAAGATTCAAATCTCGTTTCCAGGGGTGAGCCAAATTCAGGTATTACAGAGGTTAGGATTGGTCTTTTGCTCTACTATCAGGAAAACTACATTGAAGCAATTCGACATTTAAATAATGCTGCTTCGGATACGAATAACTTAGAGATAGTCAATCTGTATCTGGGACTCTCATACATGGGCGTTGAGAATTATGAGCAAGCGATCGGAGCCTTTCAAACAAACAAAGACGATTTTTATGCTCTTGAGATAAAATGGTATCTTGGACTCTGTTACCTGAAAACCGGTCAGATTAATAAGGCCGTAACTTCCTTTGAGTTGCTAACATCCAGCAAAGGTGAATTTGGTAAGGATTCAAGGACTTTGGTTCGCAAACTTCGCTAAATCGAATCCAACAATCAGTAAATCGAGTTTCCGATCTGGAAGAGCGGTAAATACATGGCTATAAGTATCACTGCTACAATGCCCCCAACCAACAGAATAAGTATCGGCTCCATCAGGCTGGCCATGATGGAAAGCTTATGATCAATCTCCTGGTTGTACTGTTCATTAAGCTGATTAAACGAGTATTCCAGTTTATTTACCTCCTCTCCGGCTTTTATCAGGGAGGTGAACTTCCGGTCGAAAAAACCTGTTTGTTCTACCGAGTCATGAAATGCCTTGCCGGTTGAAATCCCCTCTCCAATGCTCTTGACCGACTCCTTCAATGGCATAAACCCAATCATATCGGCCACCATTTCCAAGGATTGCACCAGGGGCGATCGTGCCGCTGTCAGGAGCGACATGATGTGACAGAAACGAGCCGACTCAATGTCCTTGATGAGTTTTCCAAAGAGCGGTATTCGCAGCAAGCTAAGGTGCCAGAATCTCAGAAAGCGGGGCCTTTTCCGCAATATCCTGAATGATACTCCCAGCCCAATGAGAGCCATAATCAAGATCCAGCCATGCTGCTTCATCCATTCAGACAGATCGATGATCTTTTGGGTAAGCGGTGGCAGGTTACCCTGGAAGCGGTTGAATACCTCCTCGAACATGGGGACGATTACATTCAGCATAAATCCGACCGCTATCACTGCGGTGAACAGTACCAGCACCGGGTAGGTCAGTGCACTTGATACCTGTCTTTTCTGCCTAATCTTTCTCTCGTAGTACCGTTTGATCTCGCTCAGAACCCCCTCAATCTTTCCACTCTCCTCTCCTATCTTCAGGGAATGGTACTCGTAACTCCCTGCCAGATTCATCTTTTGCATGGCCTCGGCCAATGAAAGTCCAGAAATAATCTTCTTCTTGACCCCTTCGTATTGTTTCTTTTCCCACTCTCCTGAGGCCTGACTGATCAGGATCTCGAAGGAGGTATTAATATCCAGTCCGGAGGATAGCAACAGGTGAAGATCTGCATAGAGCCTTGCCTTCTGCTTGTCCTTGAATCGTTTTGCTTTCAAGATTCGAATGTCGCCCTGCAGGATCTGAGCAAATGTTTTCTTGGGTGCCGTGTGATTCGATTCTAGTGCTGATTGAATCGGTTTTGATGCCCTTGAATTGGATATGGTGATGCTCATAACTCAGTCATTGAATAGAGAAACAGGTTCGGGTAGATCTTATTGAATGTGAGGGTATACATCTGAAGATCGGCTCTGCACCTGATTTGGAAACTGCTGACATGCTCCGATTGGCCATCCAGGTATTCTGAAGTCCATCCTTCGATGGGGATTTCTCTGGTGTATTCAGCAGAGTATTCAGATGGATATTCCCGGTCAGTGAATATCTCGTCATTGACAATCGTCAGGGTGCTGTCAGAAAACTCCAGGTAGCTGTAACTGCCCGACAATTTGAAAACCAGTTGATCCCCTTCCCGTATGATCGATTTACACGATTGGGTTAGTCGGTAAAGGTCCCGCTCAAGCAGCCTCAACTCATGCATGAGTTCTGCCTGTTCAACTTCCTGATTCAACACTTCGGTAAATTTCCAGTATATACCATACGACAATGCCACAATCAGAGAGGTGATCAACATCGCTATCATTAACTCCCAAAGGGTGAATGCAGGGTATACCGTTTTATAGTTTAATGCCATTCGATTTAAGGATTTTACGGACATAAATCGTATTTCCAAATCCATTCTGAACAGTAAGCTCCACCAGGTACATACCATTCAGTTGAGGGATTATCTTCTTTTTCACAACGAAACCTTCCACCTCATATTCGTCAACCTCTCCAAGCAACAAATCATCCCTGCCAACTACCTGATTTGTGACCAGGTGGGCTTTGTACTGTGCTCCTGGATTCATCGAATTATTGATCCGGTCGAGGGCAACAAACGAGATCGTCAGAATGGTAAGCAAAATGGTCATGGAAACCACGGTCTCCATCATCGAAAAAGCCGGCACACTCCTGTCCCAGCCCTTACAGTTCCTGGTCAACAACATCAATAGCCTGATCATGGTAGCCTTGTATTAAATCGATGGAAACAAACAGTCGGGGCAACTTCAGAAAATCTATCTCGTTATCCAGAAGATGATTTTTATAATGGGCCCGTTTTGTTTTGAGATAAAACTCCTCGCAATAAAGGGTACCATGTATTACACCGTTCAATTGAATCTTCCCCTGGTGATAGACTTGTCCCTTGACAACCACCCCCTCTTTCACTGTAAGCAATGGCTTCTTGGCTGCGAGATGAGGCTGGTACACTAGCAGAGTGCCTTCGATGAAGGAGTATTCACCGATCTCCATGTGGAGGTTGTTCACATCGCTGCTGCTCAAACATGCCACAGAGGGAAATCGCAGATAGCACTCTTTTCCTATGATCAGGGAATCTTGTGCAAAGAGTTGCACATCCCCTTCAAATCCATCTTCAACCACAATACTTGCTGCCGAAACCAGGGTTCCCTTCAGCCTGGCATCCTTTCGGATCAGGATGGTTCCGACTGAACAAAAACCCACGCCTCCTCTTGCCTCAAAACCCGAGATCTGGTAATCCTCATCGGATCCGTACCATTGAATGTTTTGAGAAACCGAATTTTCAATGGAAGCTTGATAGAGTTCAGAAATAGGCATTGATTGCGTACAGAGCGAATCGAGATTCTGTATGTTCCCAAGCTTCTCCACCACCCTTTGCGCCAGTCCAGGCAGGGAAACACCGCTGGGAGTATGGGTGCCGGATACCAGTTGGACAGCACGAAGCGGTTTTCCCTCTATGGAAGCACGTTGTATTCCCTTGGCCGGGACCACTACATTGCCGTTAATGGTGGTATTGCCACTGGCATACAGTGTCTGTTGTTGATCGGGCACATAAAGTGCGATAGAATCGCAACGAAATGGATCCTTGCCAGCCAGGATGGTTTTGCTGAGCAGCTTACCCCGGTAGGAAGTCTCTGCAGTGATCAGATCGAGCAGTCCGTAAGGCTTCTGAGTGATCTGTACCATCCGGCTTGTATCCTCAAATAGTATCAGTTTGTTGGTTGAAGAGTGCTGGTATGTTTCCGGATCTGACAGATAGAGTGTAAGCGCGGAATTCAGATCATCCATGCAGGTGAAATACTCCATTTCCTGTCCGATCTGCATGACCTTGGCTCCACGGTACATCACATAGAATGAGGTAATGGCCGTAAGCACAAAGACCACGAAGATCACATAATAGAGGGCACCGCCCCTAAGGCTGTTTTTTTTATTCTTTGAAAACATGCAGAGGAATCTTTTTCTTCTCTTTTCCCTTTCTATACTTAATCTGATAAACCGTGTCGTTCACCACCGTTGTCATCTCTCCATGTAAAAGATTATGGCGGTAGCTGGCCGAATGGATAATCCTTCCGGCAGGACTGTACCTGATGGTTCTGTCTTCCAGTAATCCATCTTCATATTCTCTGGTCTCCTGTATGGCACCAGCTTTATACCAGTAGATCCAGTGCCCCGATCTCACTCCCCTTTCGTAAGTCCCTTTTAATAGCATTTTACCCGACGGTCCGTATTCGAGGTACTCACCATGTAGCAGGTGGCCCGAATACCCTCCCTGATTTGCATTGATCTGTCCATGGCCGTACCAATAGTAAAACACCCCGGGGTCCACCTTGTCGATCCGAACATCAGCCAGAATGCCTGCAACAATGGAAGTATCGCCCCTGAAGAGGGAGATCTTCCGGGTATTGATAAAATTCTGCGCCTGCGTATCGATGGTACACACCACCCACAGAACCACTAATAGCATTCCAAATCGCAGTAATCTATTGTTTCCCATAGGTAAATCTTTTGTCACGATAACTGAGGATGAGAGAATCGGTTTCGACAGAGAGTATGGTGTACTCGCCCACCATACTACTCTCACTAACCAGCACCTTGTTTCCTTCAATCTCAAGCAGACCCACTTTATGTCGGTGACCCGATATCTCTCCATGGTAAATCAGATCGGCCGGCCTGGTGACGGCAGCTACTTTTGTAATCTCGACCTTTATAATATTGTTGGCTCTCTCCCTTTTCTTCGACGAGCTGACTGAGGCAGATCGCACAGAGTAACGCAGAAACGGGTCCCTGTATCCGAAACTCAGCTCATATCTGGTTATTTCGTCTGTAGTCTCTTCTGCAATGGGAAGAAACAGGTGGTTTGTATCCTGACCGGAAGGTTGGTAATCGATTACCTTCCAGATCACCACTCCCCAGATCGTTGCCACCAGGGGGATCAGTATGTAGAGTGTTCTCTTATTCTTCATAGGTGACGGTATCTGTAATGGTCAAGAGGTTGTAGAAATAGCCTGTTTCACTGTAGTTGTTCCAACCGTTTATGCGCCATTCATATTCCCCTGGAAGCAGGTCAAACAGGAATTTGTCGCCTGTTGCATTGGTATCCATCACCAGAAATAAAGGATCAGAAAAAGTGCCCTCCACAATCTGCAGGTTATAACCAATGGCTCCATCAACCATTTCCCACCAAAACAGTTGGGACTGATCTTGAGATACAGTTCCGTCGATAGGCATATTCACATATACAATCTCTTCCGAAAGGTCCTCCTCGAAAATAATGCTGCATCCGCTGCTAAACAGGACAAAGGTTAGTATTCTAAGGCTCTTCTTTATCATAATATCGTTGCTTTATTTGATCTTATATACCGATTGAAAATAAAGGTCAGCGTACAATCTTTCACCAGTTTTTCTGTGCACCTTGCGTTCAAACGCCACAGAGACCATGCTGCACGATTTGATCTCATGTTCAGAGTAATGAATAAACCTCAACAGATTGGCATACCTCCCGGAGAATCGCAGTCTGAATGTTTGCACCTGGTAGTTGTTGCTCAGGTAGGTATGGGTTTCCGGAAAAGCCTCCAGCCGAATCCTGTATGGTCCCGCTTTCTTACTTACTTCCTCCATTAATTGCTGGTCCAGCATATCGGGATCGGCCACATCACCCTCGCGGATTGAGGAGAGCTCGTATTGCAATCCATTCAGGATTCGACCCGGATCAGCATAACGAAGGTGACTGCTCTTCAGTTGACTATACTCCTTCTGTACCTCGACTGTCTGGGAGAGGGATAATTTCCAGGACAGCAGGATCAGTACCGGGATCCCTAACAGCAGCAGATGGTATCTGGTCTTGTAATTCATTGCACTTTTCGTATGGTTATCTCAAAGGATGCGCTGGAACTTTCGGGGGACATCTCATAGTTCTTTAATTCAATATCGCTGATCCAGTGCAAATCCTTGAGAGCTTTGATGAACCTGTTCAGCGAAACCGGGTCTCGGGTCTCCCCGGTCAATTTGATCTGTGATCTATTTGTTTCAACCGCTTTGCCGGCTTCCTGCTTCCCTCTGATGGGATCAACTTCCAGCTGGTTGAACCAAACTCCTGAAGGCCTGTGCTGTGCCATCTCCTCCAGGTAAAAGGAGTAGCTCCGGCTGGGTGCATTGACTCGGTTCATGGAAAGATCGCGGTACTCTTCTATCTGTATTTTCAACCGTTCTATCTCCTGAATTACCTCTGCCTGGCTCTCTCCACTGGATTTCAGCTGGTCCAGATTCTGTTGTACTGAGCTAAATAGAAGGAAGTTGGTAAGCAGCACCACAAACAGTCCGGACAACACCCCTGCAAGCGCCGTACGAAACCGCCTGAAATACCTGCTCTGCAAGTGATGCTCTTGAAATGAACCAGCCGTAACAGGGCCCTCTTTCAGGTAGTGGACCAGTCCGGCAAGCATGGAAATATCATTGGATGAGAGCGACATTCCCTCTAGGAGTATCCCGGATTCTGGAGTCTCCTCTATGGCGCTCGTCCCATCCTCGATTATGCACAACAGGGTTCCGTCCCTGAATTGAAATCGGAAATGGCCCGAAGAGATCATTGTGTCTCCCATAAGATCTGCTATTGTCGGGACCACCGTCGGATCGAAGGCCATATGTAACAGGAACAGTTTCCTTGATAGCATAAGATCGAACACCGTATCCACAATGGATTTTCGGCATACCGATTGTATCGTCCAACCGCTTTCAACCGCCACCTTCTGGAAGTAGAAATCCTCTTCCTCAATCTCCTCAAATAAATTCTTTAGCTCTCCTGATGAAAAACGCGACAAAACCTGGTCCCCTGAAAAAACCAACACCACATTGGAATAGCGCGGGATATGCTCCAACATCTCCTTCAATGGCAATTCGGCCATCTTCTGATCCATATCGATTTGATCTTTCAACTTCCGAAAGACCATCCCAGAAGTGAACATCCCACCAGGATCGCTCAGATCGATCCTGAGCACATGATACTTGACAGCCCTTATCTTACCTAACCATTTCATATTAACCAATGATGGTGGGTTTGATGAAAATATTTAGCTTGGACTTCTGGTCCTGCCGCGTACGGCTGCTGAAGAGCCACTTGAGTATTGGGATCCGGGAAAGGATCGGAGTTCCCGATGAACTGTCCTGGAACCGCTTCTCTTCCAATCCCCCGAGAATAATCATTTCCTGATTCTTGACCCGTATAAGCGACTCAAATCTCCGATTAACTGAACCCGGTGGGGCCTCTTTGGAGATTCGTTCCGTAAAGTCAGATTGCTCCACCAGGATGTCCAGGGTAATCTGGTCGTCGCCCGAAACTATGGGCCTGATTTTTATCGCTAGCTCGGCCGTCACGGACTTATAGACTTTGGCAGTGGAGAGGGATGGATTCTGGCTCCCGATGTAATTGCTGGTCTCCTCAAGGTAATACTCCGTATTGCCGATATTCATCATGGCCTCATGGCCATTGAGGGTGGAGAGTTTGGGAGTGGAGCTTACATCCAGGATCCCCTGCTCTTCCATGGCTTTAAGCAGCAGGTAGAAATTGGCATTCACATGTCCCAGATTTAATACCCCGAATCCATTAAAGCTATTGATGACCTTATTGATCTCATCGGCCCCCACCTGCGGGTCCACTCCTGGAAAGACCTTTCCCAGTGTCTGCACAGGGGCATCACCAATCCCCGCCTCAATGCCGGTGGAGATGGTGTAGTTCTTACTCACATTGATGATGATTACCTCAATCAGGATCACGGGGACGGTCTTATCGATGCTGGTAAGCAGATGCCGTAGATTTCGGATCCTCGAATCTTCGCCACTGATAAGCAAGCTGTTCAGATCTGGAAATTCGGTGATCATCAGCTCCTGTTTCACATCCTCGGGAAGCACCTCGATCACCTTGTCGAGGGTCCTGTTTTGAAACTGGAAAATATCCACATTCTTGAGGCTAGGAGACTCCTTGTTGCCCACAATAAAAACCCCTCCCTGTTCCTGGAACGTATAGGCAGAGCCTTTCAGCACATCCTCGAGGAACGATTGGAAATTAATCTCCGCCGACAGCAAAGAGATCTCTCCTTCCAGTTTGGAGGAGAGGTAATAATTCTCATTCATCTCTTCCCCAACTGCACTGATGACATGATCGAGGGGCGCATTGTTGCAATGAATCAGCACCTCTCCTGTATTTTGCCGTTTCACTTCCAGGTAGTACTCCTGCTTTTGGAGAGTTCCAGGTCGATTCCGGGCACCTTGCTTGTTCGAAGCTGTGACGGGCTGCTTCTTCGGGAGCACAGGTTCCAGCACATAATAACCCACATCGGTAACTCGCACCTCAAGGTTGTTGCTAAAGGCAAATTGTTCCATGGCACCCTTGAACGGCATGTCTTCCACATATCCGCTGACCTTAAGGGTTGAGATGGAGGGTGCCAGGATGATGTTGTACTCCGTCACCCTGGTAATCTCACGTGCTACCTGATTCAAATCGGCCTGGTAATAATCAAGGGTTATCATCCGGCGAATGGAATCGTATTTAACCCCTTTAAAATCTGTTTCGATGGTCTGCAACACTACCCTCTTTCTGATATTAATGATGTTCCCGATCACCTCCACAT
>Ga0255419_10154_pt1 | contig 14678 bp, 10 predicted proteins | sample ANMaggSeSYBR02J3_FD_182658 | JGI IMG/M metagenome (GOLD analysis project Ga0255419, IMG submission 182658) | Sediment cell enrichment communities from methane seep in Santa Monica Basin, California, United Staets - ANME aggregate JGI... | ecosystem: Environmental > Aquatic > Marine > Cold seeps >...
AAAGTATAAAGGATTTGATTTGAGTATGTTGTTGCAGGGGCTAGGTGGTGTAAATTTATATACACAAAACAGTTACACCCATGTGGCATGGGAAAACAGAGTCCTTTCAACACGCTGGAGAGATGCATGGACTCCTGAGAATACAGATGCAGATCATCCCAGCCTGAAATATAACAACTCCTGGGATAATTCACCTTCTTCCTATTGGGTGCACCAATTGAGTTTTTTGAAAATGAAGAACCTTCAGTTGGGATATGCCCTTCCGGATCAATTTGCATCTCGCATAGGAGTTGAAAGAATCTATTTATATGCGAATGCTCAAAATGTTTTTACGATAGTAAGTAAAGGCTATGAGGGATATGATCCAGAAAGGAGTACGTTTAATTCAGGATACCGTTTATATCCAGTCCCAAGAATAATTTCAATGGGTATTAATCTTAATTTTTAGAAGCCATGAAACTTAGAAATATTATATCATATATTACACTAGCAATTCTGCTTCTATTTCCGAATAGTTGTACAGATGAATATCTGGATTTCCTTCCAGAAGGCAAGATCACTTCTGCTACTTTCCCTGAAAACGAAGATGATATCAAACTGCTATTAAATGGAGTCTACGCTCAATTACGGGAAAGATCCATTTATAATCAGGGATTATTTGGATTTGGAGTCCTTGATGGGGCTACTCCCAATGCTCATAATTGGGGAAACACACCTATTGCAAAATGTGGGAATGGACAACTTTTGTCAAGCGACGGACATATTGTTACCTATCGGTGGACCAGGTGTTACAGCATCATTTTTCGTGCTAACTATTTACTCCAGGTTTTGGATGATGTGGAGCTAAGTCCAGATCAAAGATCCACCTATGAAGCAGAAGCCCACTTCTTACGGGGCCTTGCCTATTCCTTGTTAGCAGAATCCTATGGAGGTGTCCCAATCATTGAGACTTTACTTACCACTGAAGAAGCAAGGACCATTTCCCGAGCTTCACTAGAGGAAACATGGAACCAGGTTATTGATGATTATGATATCGCAATAGCAACTCTCGAAGAAGATGCTCCTGCAGTTGGCAGAGCCTCATTAGGAGCAGTCCTAGGAATGAAAATGCGGGCTTATTTATATCAAAACAAATATAGCGAGGTGTTGGGAATAATTGATCAAATTGATGACTTAGGAAAGTATTCCCTGTTCCATAGCTACGAAGGACTTTTCAAGGAGACAAATGAAAATAACCCGGAAGTCTTGTTTGATATTCAGTACATGAGAGGAGAAAACTCCCAGGGTTCTTTGCACGATCAATATTGTGGCACTGGCACTGGAAGCTGGACGAGAGGAAGCCGATATGTGCCTACGGACAATTTGGTGGAAGCCTATGAGATGATCGATGGGACGGCAATTGATCCGGATAATCCGTATGTGGGGAGAGATCCACGTCTGGAATTTACAGTTGTTGTACCCGGAGCATTTATACTGGGTTATCAGTTCCCCAATTATCTATATCCAGGAGGGGCTTATAATCATCCGGGAAATCGGCTGAAGCATTTAAGTGCCAGGAAATACCGGATCGAGCCAATGGAAGAATTGCCGCCATCAGGACAGTCGTCATTAAACGATATTGTTTTAAGGTATGCAGATGTACTTCTGGCCAAAGCAGAAGCCATTATTGAGACAGGTGGAACTATTGATGATGCTGTTGCCATAATTAACCGCATAAGGACAGAACGTGATGATGTGAAGATTACATCCCTTCCCTTGGGGCTTTCTCAAGCAGAAGCACGTGATAGGTTAAGGCACGAACGGCGCATCGAACTTGCGCTGGAAGGCAGATACTGGGCCGATGTCAAAAGATGGAATATTGGTTCCGACATCTACCCGGTTGAAGTTAAGGATCATGATGGAAATATAATAGAATCTAAATTTCCTTCCGGATATTTAGAGCATTATCAGCTCATGCCTATTCCTGACAGTGAGAGGGCTTTGAATGAAAATCTGGATCAGAATCCGGGTTGGTAATGATTACCCTATTTATTTGACTTTTCCCTGCCTGTCTGTCTGTTTTGACAAGACGGATGGGCAGGATTAAGTTCTATTATATTCACTGTACACCTTTATTATATGAAACATTTAAAGCTTCTTCTTTATCCTTTTCTTTTCTTATTCACTTTCTCAGTTTGTAATGGCTGCGTTGAACATCCTGTTCCTCCGAATATTATCCTGATTCTAGCTGATGATTTAGGATACAATGATGTTACATGCTTCAGGAGTTTTAATCTTGAAGAATCTTCTGATAAGCCTCCCACATCACAGACACCAAATATTGATGCTATCGCTAACCAAGGAATGCTATTTACTGATTTCTATTGCGGAGCAGCAGTTTGTTCACCATCAAGATCCGCCTTGATAACTGGACGAAACGCGACCAGGATTGGAATATACAATTACCTGCCTGAGAATAGCCCCATGCACTTGCGATCAGAAGAAATTACGATTGCAGAATTATTGAAAGAGGGAGAATACAGGACAGGTCATTTTGGTAAATGGCATTTAACTTCAAAAGGTACAAATCAGCCTCTGCCTAACGACCAGGGATTTGATTATAGTTTTTTTTCCTATAACAATGCCAAACCATCCCATAAGAATCCTGATAACTACTACCGAAACGGCAATCCAGTTGGACCCTTAGAAGGATATGCCTGTAGCTTAGTGGTGAACGAAGCTATTAATTGGCTGGAAACAAATAGAAAAGAAGACACTCCTTTTTTTATAAATGTATGGTTTAACGAACCCCATTTGAAAGTTGCCGCACCAGAAGAGTTAACTAGTAGACATACATATAATCAGGACTATTATGGGGCCATTGAAAATATGGATATAGCCATTGGAAAACTTCTGGCTTATCTGTCGGAAAGGGATTTAGATAAAAACACCATCATCATATTCTCTTCAGACAACGGTTCCAGGTGGGACCATTCCAACGATCCCTTTCGGGGAGAAAAATGTTTTAACTACGAAGGTGGTGTTCGTGTCCCATTCATCATAAAATGGCCCCAGAAAATTGCGAAGGGTAAAGTATGTGAAATGCCAGGGAGTTTTACAGATATACTTACTTAGATTTCAAGTATCAAAGGAATTACACCTACCTCAGAAAGTATTATTTATGGCATACATTTGTCACCTGTGTTTCTGGGTGAAGTGACAGAAATCGCAAGAACCGAACCAATTTTCTTTTACCGATATTTTCACGACCCTGTTTGCATGCTGCGGGACGGAGATTGGTGCCTTCTTGGATATCAAAAGCTAATTCCAAAAGCCGAAAGCCTGGATGAGAGTAAACTGGCCAATATCACACCGTGGTATTTCATGGAAAATCACATGGAATATTTAAAGACTCAAATCCCAACATTTTTTGAACTCTACAATCTGAAACTTGATAAAGGGCAAGAAAATGATGTATCGGACCAATTCCCGGAGTTGCTTGAATCAATGAAGAAGAAAATGTTGGGACTTAGGAATGAAATGATCGATGAAGGAGGTGATTGGTATGGCTTATAGTGAATTACAATTGAACCATAATATGAATAATATATCTTAAACCAATACGCATTATGAAATCCACATTATATTTCAAGCTATTACTATGTTGTTCATGCATTGGTCTGTTATCAAATGGATGTACTTCCGGGATCAAACCAGATGAGCAAAAAACGCCCAATTTTATCATCATTTTTGCCGATGATATGGGATACGGTGATATTGGGGCTTATGGAAATCCAACCATAAAAACTCCTCACCTTGACCAGATGGCAAATGCTGGTCAAAAGTGGACCAATTTTTATGTTGCCGCTCCCGTATGTACTCCCAGTCGGGCTGGTTTGATTACCGGTCAGTTACCCGTTCGCACAGGTATGTGCAGTGATAAAAGGAGGGTTCTCTTTCCTGATTCAAAAGGAGGCCTTCCTGACAGTGAACCAACCATAGCCTCCTTATTAAAAACGGCTGGCTATTATACAGCTTGTATTGGAAAATGGCATTTGGGGCACCTGCCTCAATACTCCCCTGGTGTTCATGGCTTCGATTATTATTTCGGTATTCCATATAGCAATGATATGGATCACCAGTTTGAAGGAATAAATTACCCTGAAGCCTGTACAAATCCCGGCCCGGATTATTTTAATGTGCCTCTTCTCAGAGATTCAGAAATTATTGAAAGACCGGCAGATCAGACTACCATTACAAAAAGATACACCGAGGAAGCTGTCAGTTTTATTGAGGAGAACAGGGAAACTCCCTTTTTCTTATATCTGGCTCACTCAATGCCGCATGTGCCACTCTACCGGTCTAAAGATTTTGAAAACATAAGTCTCCGGGGAATATACGGGGATGTTATCGAAGAGCTTGATTGGAGCGTTGGGGAAATCCTGGCAGCCCTGAAGCGAAATAAGCTGGACGAGAATACCCTTGTTGTTTTTACCTCTGACAATGGTCCATGGTTAATCTTTAACGAACATGGTGGAAGTGCTGGTTTATTAAGTGGGGGGAAAGGAGGAACCTATGAAGGAGGAATGAGAGAACCGGCTATTTTCTGGTTTCCTGGTACTATAAAACCTGAGGTTGTCATGGAATTGGGAACCACCATGGATCTTTTGCCCACATTTTGTCGTCTGGCAAATGTTGAGCTTCCAGGTGACCGTATCTATGATGGTTATGATCTATTCCCTGTGTTGTCTGGAACCGGGGAAAGTCCACGAGATGTGGTTTATTATTACCGTGGAACACAGGTATATGCAATTAGGAAGGGTGAATTCAAAGCACATTTCATTACCCAGCCGGAATATGGAAGTAATAAGAAAACAGTTCATGAAATACCATTACTTTATAATCTGAATGTTGATCCCTCTGAAAAAATAAACATTGCTGAAAAACATCCGGAAGTTATAATCGAAATAGAGAAAATTCTGGAAGAACATATGTCGACTTTGGTTCCAGTGGAGAATCAACTTGAAAAATAATTGAATTTTGTACCTCTAAATAATAATCGGATCATTGTGAGAATCACATTTACTATCACACGCCACTATTTGCATAAATATGCCTCCTTGCAAAGAATTCTGGCATTGCTATTGGTCCAATGTATTATGCCAGTAACGGTTTTTGCACAATCCATTCAAACAGGGGCGGGTCGGCCGAATATCATTTATATTCTTCTGGATGATGTGGGATTTGCTGATCTGGGGCCCTATGGATCTGAGATAAACACGCCTAGCATCGACATGCTGGCCAATGAAGGCATTCGTTACAATAGCTTCGTGACACGGGCGATTTGCTCACCTACACGGGCAGCTCTTTTAACCGGACGAAACAATCAATCCGTAGGAATGATGGATCTTCCCAGAGGCAAGCCCAATGGTCCAGCCCATTCACGAGGTTACATCACTCAGGAAGCGGGTACAATAGCGCAGATTCTCCTGGCAAACGGTTACCATACCAGTGCCGTGGGGAAATGGCACCTGACCCCAATTTCAGAGCAGGAAGACTCCTTCGACGGCAGGACAAACTGGCCTTCTGGCAAGGGGTTTCAGAATTTCTACGGATGGCTGTCTGGATGGTGCGACCAGTATAATCCTTCGGGCAGAGGGCGAGAGATGATCGAAGGAAACCATCTGGCACAGGAAGCAAATCCTGGAGGAAATCACGTCTCAGAAGCAATTGTGGATCGAGCCATTGAATACCTTAAAGAAGGCTTCGAAAATGCGCCCGGGCAACCTGAGTTTCTGTATCTTGCCTTTGGAGCTGCACACGCTCCCATACAGGTTCCACAAAGCTACATTGATAATTATGCAGGGGTCTATGAGAAGGGATGGGACAAGCTCCGTGAAGAGCGATTCGCACGACAGAAGCAGCTTGGAATCATTCCTGTAAATGCAGTACTGACAGAGCGTCATGAAGATGATCCCAGATGGGAAGATCTGTCTGCAGTAGAACAAACAGTGTATTCCCGGTTCATGGCGACATATGCCGGCTTCATAGAACACACCGATGAACAGGTTGGAAGGCTCATCAAATATCTAAAGGACGCAGGACAGTATGACAATACCCTGATCTTTCTGATGTCGGACAACGGAGCTGCACCAGAGGCCGGGGTAGATGGGAATTTCACCCGGCCATATGGCAACGACATAAGTGTGGAAGAAATGCTTTACCGTCTGGAGGATCTTGGGACAGAACGATCCTCTGCACTATACCAGAGGCCTTGGGCAAGAGTAGGCGGTACGCCATTCAAGAAGTACAAGCTCTGGCCCTTCGGTGGCGGCGTGCGTGACCCGCTGATCATAAGCTGGCCGGGGAAAATTACTGACAGGGGAGGAATCCGATCTCAGTTTGTCGATGTAATTGACATCACCCCAACTGTGCTCGACATTCTGAAAATTGAGGCACCGGACAAGTTTGATGGCGTCGAACAAATGGAACTGCATGGAGCAAGCATCCTCCAGACCTTCAAAGACCCAGGTGCTCCCAATCCCCGCACAACACAGTTCTTTTGCATGAGAGGAAATCGCGCCATCTACCATAAAGGATGGAAGGCTGTCGCGATTCATAAGAAAGGAACTGACTTTGAAAAGGACAAATGGGAGCTGTACCAGATAGAACAGGATTTTTCAGAAGCAATAGAAGTCTCAGAGAAGTATCCGGAGAAACTAAAGGAGTTGAAAGCTCTCTGGTGGTCTGAGGCTGAAAAATACGGATCTCTACCGCTAACTAGTCCAAAATAAGCGTTACAGATTTATTGGACTAAAATAACTGAATATCCCCAAAAAACCATCAAAGATAGGCTTAGGTAGAAAATCTGTAAGTTGCGAGTAGATATATTTGCCTTGATTCATGGTTTTCAGCTTATTACAAATCGACACTCACCCTAAAAGCTCTACAAGGTAGAGATATCAAGGATTTAAAAGAACGCTATATTAGTATTATCGGACACTAGTGATAATAAATTACGGAATAAAGCGAAGAAAACAAAAGAAATGTAAATTGTATTCGAAATTCAAAAAGCAATGATGAATCTGAAAAAGTTCCTACCGGCCATGTTGCTGCTGGTGGTTCCCTTAAAACTCACCAGTCAGACAAACTTGAAACATACTGACACCGATCAAATGACCAACATATTGTGTATTATGGTGGATGACCTTGGCTATGGCGATCTCTCATGCCAGGGTGCTGAGGATATGCATACTCCCCATATTGATCAGCTGGCCCGGCAGGGGATGAGCTTTACACAATTCTATGCCAACTGTACGGTCTGCTCGCCCAGCAGGGCCTCACTGCTTACCGGCAGATACCCCGATATGGTGGGTGTACCCGGCGTGATCCGGCAGTTTGAGGACAATAGCTGGGGCTATCTTTCAGAGGAGGCTACCCTGATTCCGGAACTATTGAACAAGCGGGGATACCATACAGCTATGATTGGCAAGTGGCACCTGGGGTTTGAGAGCCCCAATACCCCCAACGATCGCGGATTCGATTTCTTTAAGGGCTTCCTGGGTGATATGATGGACGACTACTGGACCCACCTCAGGGGGGGTGTGAACTGGATGAGGTACAACCAGGAAGAGATCAAGCCAAAAGGTCATGCCACCAATCTTTTTACGGATTGGACACTGGATTATCTGAAGGAGCGGGCAGACGACAGGCATAGCTTTTTTTTGTATCTGGCCTATAATGCACCTCACTTCCCCATACAACCCCCTGATGAATTCCTGGCCAGAGTAGTAGAGCGGGAACCTGAACTTGATCTGAAACGAGCCAGAAATGTAGCCTTTGTAGAACACCTGGATTCACAGGTGGGAAGGGTGATGGAGTATCTGGAAGCTTCAAATTTGATGGATAACACACTGGTAGTTTTCACATCCGACAACGGGGGTGCACTCAGGTTTGCCCAGAGTAATGGCAAACTGCGGGGAGGCAAACAGGATATGTTCGAAGGAGGAATCAAGGTTCCTGCTTTTATGGTATGGAAGGATAAAATTCCACCCGGAAGCCAGTCGGCGCGACTTACTTTGCTGATGGATCTGTTCCCGACATTTACTGAACTTGCCGGAGCAAAACATACGGATACTGTTGATGGTGTGAGCTTTCTGCCTTTATTGCAGGGAGAGGAGTCTTATGAATCTGAAAGAACGGTATACTGGGTCAGAAGGGAAGGTGGCACATACGGTGGACAGGCCTACTACGCGGCGCGGCGTGGAGACTATAAGATCCTTCAAAACACACCCTACGAACCATTCCAGTTTTTTAATTTGGGAGAAGATCCTTACGAGGAGGATCCTGAGCAAAATTCAGATTCTGAAGAATATAATACCCTGCGTAAAGATCTTAGGCAGCATATTCAAGAAACAGGCAGAATCCCCTGGCAGCAATAGCTTATTTGACTCCCTCCCTGATATCGTAGGCCATCAATGCGTCTCCGCGCCTCTGGTACAATATGCCTTGGTGAATCACCGGGTGAGAAAAGTGATGCCGGGTACCTTTAGTGATCTTAAAGGAGCTCACCTCCTTCATTTTGCCCTCAGTATAGCTTAACAGGAACATCTGGCCCCGCTGGTTGTAATAATATAACATCTGATCGGCCGCAATTAAGGCGCCCTGTCCAATTTTCAAGGAATCGGAGAGAATTCCTGTGCTTGCATCGATGGAATATAAATACTGACTGTGCGTTCCGCTGGTATAAAGATGATTGCCAATCAAAACAATTCCGCCAAAGAAACTGTCAAATCCTGGATTGCGCCATACCTGGGTAATTTCGGTGCCATCTTCCGAAAGGCCTAGCATGACTCCACCATTGCCGTCGCCGGCGGCATAATAGATAGATCCATCTCTGTAGATTACAGAGTTTGCGTGGGAATCCCCGATCCCTATTTTCTCACGCTCTTCTTCCGTATAAACATCCTGATGGTGGGACCATAGCAGTTCTCCTGTCTCAGCATCCAGTCCTAACAACTTTGCAGCTGTAAAAGTGACAAACAACGCGTGGCCATTATGCATCACCAGTTTTCCGGGATTATAGCCCGAACGCTCCCCAAAGCCTGGATTGCTCCATATCAGCTCCCCGGTCGTGCGGTTGAGTGCAACAACATTATGGATTTTTCCACCTGGGGTCCAGAATACCCTGACGCCTGAAATAACTGCTGCCTCGGAGTGTCCGTGTAAGGGATAAACTCCCTGAAAGTCCTCTGTGAATTTTTTAGACCACACCCGACTACCATCGGCTCTGTTCACACAATACAGATCTCCCATGCCTGTGCCAATATAGATCTTGTCACCCACAATGGTTGGAGCTGAACGCGATCCGGGAAAACTGGTAACCCATTCCTTTCCCAGGGTGCTTTGCCACAACTTAGTGCCATCCAGGTTAAAACAGTACAGGATGGCCATACTATCAACTTCGCCCGTAATGTAAAAATGATCCTCCGTAAATTGCGGAGATCCATAGCCCCTTCCAAGGCTATCAAAGGTCCATAGTTCCTTTGGTCCCTCTTCAGGCCAGACTGTCAACAATTCCGTATCGGGATAGATTCCAGAGCGTTCGGCACCGCGCCATTCATATATTTCGGGCTGAGATGTGGAACAGGAGAGTAAGAAGAGAAAAAGAGGGAGAAAATATTTGGACATAGCCTGATATAGTTATGGTTTGAAGGGCCCTAAGTTAGTATATTGTGCAAATGTTTAGCAAAGAAACCTACACCAAGCGCAGGAAAGAACTGGCCGAAACCGTTTCAGGTGGACTTATCCTGCTTCCAGGGAACGAAGAAGCTCCCATGAACTATACAGATAATACCTACCATTTCAGGCAGGACAGCACTTTTCTATACTACTTTGGCATCAACCAGGCATCCCTGGCGGGAGTTATTGATACGGATAGCGGTGAAGCCACACTTTTCGGCGATGATTACAGCGTTGAAATGATTGTGTGGACCGGGGTAGTTCCCAGTATACCCTCCCTTGGGGAAAGTGTAGGTGTTGCAAATGTTAAATCGTTTTCAGCGCTGCAAAACGTTGTCTCTGAGGCGCTTTCCAGCAAGAGAGCGATCCATTTCCTGAACCCGTACAGATCCGATATTCTCATACGGCTGGCAGAACTCCTGCAATGTAACTACCAGGCCATTCCGGAAAAGGCTTCCCTTGAACTGGCCAAAGTGGTGATTGCCCAGAGGGAAGTAAAATCTGCCGAAGAGATTGCAGAAATTGATAAAGCGGTAGATATTACCGTGGAGATGCACCTTGCAGGGATGCGACATGCCCGGCCAGGAATGCGCGAATCAGAGGTGGCTGCAAAAGTGGCTGAAGTTGCACTTGCTGCAAATGGGAATCCATCTTTCCCTATTATTGCCACCATTAATGGTCAGACCCTTCACAACCACTACCACGGTAACAGCATAAAAAGCGGAGATCTCTTTTTGCTGGATGCCGGAGCGGAGATAGAGACCAGTTATGCGGGTGATCTCTCCAGTACCTTCCCGGTGGATCCCACATTCACACCCATTCAAAAGGAGGTCTACCAGCTCAGCCTGGACGCTCATCTGGCTGCCGTCGACATGCTCAAACCAGGAACATCCTTTAAAGATGTGCATCTTACCGCATGCAGATGCATATTCGAAGGACTCAAAGCATTTGGCCTGACTAAAGGAGATACAAATGAAGCTGTGGAAGCTGGAGCCCATGCTTTATTCTTCCCCTGCGGTACTGGCCATATGATGGGGCTCGATATACACGATATGGAAAATCTGGGGGAACAGTGGGTCGGCTATGATGGTGTACCCAAATCCACTCAGTTCGGACTTAAGTCTCTTCGACTTGGCAAAGAGCTCAAGCCCGGTTACGTATTGACCATTGAACCGGGGATTTATTTTATCCCCGATCTGATGGACCTCTGGAAATCAGAAAACCACCTGGGGCAATTCCTGAACTACGAGGAAATAGAGAAGTTCAGAAAATTTGGGGGATTGCGTAATGAAGAAGATTTCCTGATTACCGAAGATGGGGCACGCCGTCTTGGAAAAGCCCTGCCACTCACTATTGAAGGAGTGGAAGCGCAAAGATCACTTCAGTAAATACAGTTCAGAAGTCAAATCCGACATTTCGGTAACTCTTATTTCTCTTTGCTGTTGAAGTGAAGCAGATTTGCAGTGTACTTATTGTTAACACTGCAAGCTATTCACATGAAACAATCCATACTATATACACTGCTTCTTCTAATCTCAGGGAACCTGCTGGCTCAGACCTCAATCACCGGAACCGTAAGGGATGGCAAAGGAGAAGCCCTGACCGGTGCTAATATATATTTAGAAGGTACCTACGATGGTACCTCCAGCAATCTGAAGGGGGCTTTTCTACTGGAAAGTTCTGAATCTGGAGAACAGACCCTTTGTATTGAATTTATTGGCTTTAAGAAATTCAGCAAGGAAATCAAGCTTGATGGGAGCAGCATCGAGCTCGCCATCATTGAGCTACAAGAGGAATTCAATGAACTTACCGCTGTAAGCATTACTGCGGGAACCTTTGAAGCGGGAGATAAAAAGAAGTCCATTGTCCTTAGCTCCATAGATATGGTCACCACCGATGGTTCGTCCGGTGATGTATATGGTGCCCTGCAGGCTTTGCCGGGAACCACCACGGTTGGGGAGTCAGGTAAACTATTCGTAAAAGGAGGTGACAGCCGGGAGTCAAAAACCTATATTGATGGCACCCTGGTTTATGTACCCTACAGTTCTTCATCGCCAAACACCTCGGTGCGTGGACGCTTCAGTCCTTTTATGTTCAGTGGAATGATGTTTAGTACGGGAGCCTACTCGGCAGAATATGGCCAGGCCCTTTCTTCGGTCCTTTCCCTGAAAACCAATGCCATGCCTGTTCAGGACCAGCTGAATATATCCCTTTTATCGGTGGGTGCAGAGCTGGGGGGGACCAAGACATGGGACAATAGTTCCATCACTGCATCCATCAGTTATAACAACCTTACGCCATATATGAAGCTGGTTCCTCAGTATACCCAGTGGGAACGTGAGCCGGAATCCCTAGCCGGAGATATGAGCTTCAGGCTAAAAACCGGGAAATCAGGCATGCTCAAATTTTATGGATCGATCAATCGCTCCAGCCTTACCACCATTGAACAAAGCCTGAACCAGCCCGGTCGCACTTTCAACTACAAGCTGGTAAATGACAATCAGTTTATAAATGCCTCATGGATTGGTGAAATCAGGGAGGACCTGATTCTGACCACCGCGTTCTCTTTTACAAACAATCAGGACCGGATCTCCATCGACAGTATTAAACTTAATGAATCCCTGAGGGGAACACATAGCAAAGTAAGCCTGAAACACAGGATCAGCGACCGGGTGAGACTCCTTACTGGTACAGAATGGTACGCAAGAACTTATGGACAGGAGCTCCCTCATGCCGAGTTCCTGGAGCATAACAGCTATACCAATCACACGCTGACCGGTTTTCTGGAAGCAGAATTATATGCCTCTTCCCGGTTTATCACCCGGCTGGGTGCCCGCCTGGAGTATTCGGAATATTTAAATAAAGCCAACCTGGCTCCCAGGATCTCCACGGCTTACAAATTTAACGACAAAAGTCAGATATCCCTGGCCTATGGCTGGTTCTTCCAGGATCCTGACAATGAGTTCCTGTTGCACAGCTCCAACCTGGATTATGAGCGTGCCGACCATTACACTTTCAATTACATGATGACCGGAAATAAAAGGATGCTGCGAACTGAGGTCTACTTCAAACAATACAGGAATCTGGTGAAGTATGGAATAAGCGATGACCAAAACTACAGTTATATCAACAACCAGGGAGACGGTTATGCCTATGGTCTGGATTTCTTCTGGCGCGACCGGAAGAGCATAAAAAATGGTGAATACTGGATTTCCTACTCCTATATTGAATCTATTCGGGACTATCTCGATTACCCCTACGAAACGGTACATAATTACACCAGCAAGCACAATCTGACCCTGGTTTACAAACACTGGTTTGATCGACTGCGCTCACGGATAGATGTCAATTACAGTGTGGCTTCTCCCCGATACTATAATAATCCCAACAATAACACCTTCAATGGAGAAAAGACCATGGCTTATAAATCCCTTAATGTGAACTGGAGCTACCTGCTGAAGCAGCATGTTATCATTTACGCCACCATATCTAATCTGCTGGGTTCAGAACAACAATATGGAAATAAATATGCCAGCATCCCCGATGAAGAAGGATTCTATCGAAGTGCCCCCATCATGCCAGGAGCCAAACGCTGGTTTTTAATCGGCTGCTTTATTACCCTCTCCAAAAACAAAGAAATCAATCAATTGGATAAAATCAACTAAAACAGAAATCATGAAAAGAACGACTTTATTGTTAGCCACCCTCCTTATTGCGATTATTGCAATGGGCCAGAATGAGAAGTACTACCAGAAGATGGGAGAGACCCTCGGGAAGTTTGCCAGCACCAGTTCTGTAGAGGATTTCCAGGAGCTTGCCAACCAGTTCGGTGTGATATCCAGGGTGGAAACTGAAGAATGGCTGCCCCATTATTATGAAGCGCACTGCTACATTCTGATGGGTTTTACAGGGCAACTGGAAGCTGCAGTACAGGACAGCTACCTGGATAAGGCATCAGCTTCAATCGAGAAAATGATGAAAATTGCTCCCGATGAAGCAGAAGTATATGTGATTAAAGCCTTCTATCACACGGGTTACCTGGTTGTTGATCCTCCAGGGAGAGCCATGAGTACAACACCTCTTATCAACGCTGCCATTTCCAGGGCACTGACCATTGAACCAAATAACCCCCGGGCACTCTTCCTTGCCATATCCAACGAGATGGGTACTGCTTCCTATTTTGGTTCCGATACGGCACCTATTTGTGAGAAAGCGGTCCGCCTGCTTGAATCGTGGGATGATTATAAACTCAAATCGCCTATCCATCCTAATTGGGGGAAAAACGAAACCGAAGGAATTGTCAACAGTTGCGGCCAGTAATTTGGTGAAAACTTGTATTTTGTAGAAAGATGAAGAATCCAATCTATACCAGGAAACAAAGGCACAGGCAATTCTTGCTCACTCTGATAGCCATGCTTTTGCTTGCCTTGCTGATCACCCTTGTGGTTTTTAATAGCTTCGGTGAGGGCATTAAGATATTTATGATAAGTTATGCATGGGCAGTGGCCATCTGTGTGACCCAATGGACAGGGAATAGTTACATATACAGATTGCTCGATAAACGCTATAGCTGGCAGGATCACCTTAAAAAGAGAGCCATATATGGAAGCCTGGCTCTCATCGGGTATTCAGCAGTTGCTTACCTGGTTGTACAGATGATCATGTTCAAGCTGGTATACGGTGCACTACCTGAGAACCCTGTTTACTGGGTACTTCGCACAAGCTATATTACGATTTTTATCTCCTTTCTGGTCTCCATGATATTTGTGCTTCTTGCTTTTTTTAAAAACTGGAAGCTCTCCCTTCTGGAGGCTGAGCGCTTTAAGGCAGAGATGCTCCAATACAAATATGAGGCGCTTCAAAATCAGATAAATCCCCATTTTCTCTTCAACAGCTTTAATGTGTTGAGCGACCTGGTATACGAGGACCAGAATATGGCCATTGACTTCATAAGGCAA
>Ga0255419_10155_pt1 | contig 14667 bp, 15 predicted proteins | sample ANMaggSeSYBR02J3_FD_182658 | JGI IMG/M metagenome (GOLD analysis project Ga0255419, IMG submission 182658) | Sediment cell enrichment communities from methane seep in Santa Monica Basin, California, United Staets - ANME aggregate JGI... | ecosystem: Environmental > Aquatic > Marine > Cold seeps >...
GAAACACTGCGACGGCGCACTTATGATCTTGGATTATTGAGTATCCGTACAATCGTAAATGAGGGCTGGAAAAGCTTTTTGTGGAAAGTAAAGTATTATGTTAGACAAAAAAATCTCTTGAACAGAAGAAAAGCAAAAATTGAAAAAATAAATGTCCAAAGAGAAAGTTCAAACGGAATTGAGGACGTAATAGAGACAAAAGTTTCTATAATAATTCCTACAAAAAATGCTGGAAACGAATTCGATTATGTCCTTAATAAAATAAAAAACCAAAGAGGTGTAAAATATTTAGAATTGATAGTGGTTGATAGTGGTTCGACAGATGAAACGCTTCAGATCGCGAGAAAATATGAAGCAAAATTATATCAAATTAAGCCTGAAGATTTTGGCCATGGAAAAACAAGGAATCTAGGAGCTGAAAAAGCAAACGGCGAATTTATACTTTTTACTACACAGGACGCGATATTTGCAAGTAAGTACTTGATTTATAATATGATTAAAATCCTGCAAAGTGATGCAAAAATAGCTGCTGCGACTTGCAGACAAATTCCAAAGAGCAATGCCGATTTAATGGCTAGTTTTCAGGTATGGAATCATTATACTAAATTTTTGGATATCAATGAAGATAAAATAGTTTCAACAGAAGATTTGAACATAGTGCCTATAGAAAAAAGAAAATTGGCAAATCTCTCTGATAGTTGTTGTTGTATCCGGAGAGATGTCTTTCAAAAATATTTATTTAGAGTAGATTTTGCGGAGGATCTTGATTTAGGTATCAGGCTTTTAGAAAAATTTAAGCTAGCATATCTTCATAGCAATGCAATAATACATTCTCATAACAGAAATTCATCATATTTCTTCAAAGCAAGTTATACAGATTCGAAGGTTGTATCGGAAATAATTGGAAATGAACCCTTCTGCTGGAATACTAATGATATAAATCTCTTTTATGATGGCATCAAAAAGATGTATGAGAAAGTAATTAGGGCTATTTCTGTCATAGAGAATGACGATAACTATGAACCGAAGAATATTTTTCCAATATTTAAACGATTACTTTGTTCAGAAACATCAACTGATAGGGCAATTGCTTATGTTGGTGACATTAATCTAAATAATCTATTTAACAACATTGAAATATTAATTAGTTATAACGAGAGCGATCAAGTAGATAAAAATATATATAATTTTCTATTGAACAGCTATCTTGGAACACTGGACACATTCAGTGAGTATGCTATTAATTATGCGACACTTAATCCAATCAAAACAGACTTTATCAGTACATTATACAAACTTTTCTCAAATTCTTCCGGTGCAGCACTGGGCAATTATATATTATATATAAATGGGAAACACATCAGAGATAAAAGGATAGAGGAACTTGATAGGTTTTTATTGGGTGGCGTATGATGAAAATACTGTATATTGTCCATGAATTTTTTCCGCATAATTATACAGGCACCGCACGCGTTGCGTTAAATTTAGCAAAACAAATGCAAAAAATGGGGCACCAAGTAACAATTCTAACCTATGTGTCAAGCGAGGTAGATGATCTGACCGCTTTAGGGGGCATTCTCTATAAAAAGTATGAGTATGACACACTACCAGTCATATCTTTCAAGATGGCCGATGTGAGTCCAGAAATAAATTTCAATATATTCAATAAAAACTCTGAAAAAGATATAAACTGCATAATCGAATCTGAATGTTTAGATGATATCGATATAGCTCATGTTGTTCACCCATTAAGAACTGGCATAGTGGCAAAAATCTTAAAAGAAAAAAATATACCAATAGTTTTGACTCTAACCGACTATTGGACAATATGCCCTAGAGTTCAGCTTTTAAAAGCCAATAGTAATAATATTTGCAATGGTCCAGATGAATGTAAAAAATGTCTGCATGATTGTGCATACGGGGACCAAGAAATAAAGAACAGGCTTAACGATACTTCAGTTCTTTTTAATTTAGTTAATGTCATAACTGTACCTTCAAATCTTGTTAAACATATTTTTAGTATCAATGGTTTTAATCATAAAAAAATCCATGTCGTCAATCATGGGTTAGATTATAAATATTTTAGTAGTATAAATACAAAACTTCACTCAAAAAATGATGCAGTATCCTTTGGCTATGTTGGTCCAGTCTTAAAACATAAAGGAGTACATGTTTTGATAGAATCTTTTTTAAAGGTGAAGCTGAGCCAAATTGAGTTGAAAATATATGGCTCACATTTTCATGAAAAAGATTATTACAACTATTTGAAGAGGTTAGCCAAGGATGATAGTAGAATAAATTTCATGGGTGAATTTGATTATGACAATTTATCAAATATTTTTGCAAGTATCGATGTAGCAATTTTTCCATCTATTTGGTATGAAGCATACTGTCTTGCCCTAACAGAAAGTTTAGCTCATAATGTTCCAGTTATTGCATCAAATACTGTAGGTTCTGCCATAGAATTTCTTAAGGATGGAGCAGGCATTGTGTTCAATATTGGTGATGTGAATGAATTAGCCAAAATTATTGAGAATATTGGGGGAAACCCATTATTAATAAATAAATTAAAAAATTGTTTAACCTATCCGCCTATGATAGAAGAAGAAACATTGCGCTATGAAAAAATCTATGAAAGACTAATTCATTGATATTAATAGTCCATGATGCACAAAAACATATGTGCCCTGATCATCATATCTTTCCTGACATAAGTAGGTTTCAGTGGGACAAAACACTTATCTTTTAGCTATCTGATGTCGCTTTCTATCGTATCGCGGGCATCATATATCTCAACGATCTTGCGTGCCAGCGGCGAGTATGGCTGTTGAAATATAATATTTATGAAATACTGCACCACAAAGGACGCAAAACCGACCCAACAGATTCCATTGCGATCTTTACACCCTTTGTATTAATAAAAAGGCAGCAAACTATCAATTCGTGTAAATCCACATCTGAAAAAATATTATTCAATCCCCTCAGACCAAATACTTACACCCAGCCGCAATTCATAGTGCTGCGTCCCGGCACCGCCTTAGTTTTTATTGCACTGGAGGCTGTTTCATCTTCACAGACCGCACCCCGGCCTGCGCCGCATTATGGAACACATAATCCACATCCGCAAACACCCTGCCAAGCAGCTCAATATCCAGTATACTTCCCTCAACAAGTTTAAAATCCGGGTGTTCGATCAGCGGCTCGATATTCTTCCGCTTAGCCTGCGGACTGTAATACGGATCAAAATTATCCAGACATACAACCTCTCCCTTATCCACCAACCGCTCTCACAACCACGACCCGATAAACCCTGCGCCGCCTGTTACCAGGAGTTTCATGCATGTAAAATTATAACAAACTTATTTAAATCTTGGTATCTAATTCAAAACATTTTACCCGGATTAAGCTCCAGATGTGAGGATGTATGGTGTGGGGATTGCGGCGATGACGATGGCTGTTTTAATATAAAATAAAAGTTATACCAACATTTATTTGTGTGTATCTGCGGTTAATAAAATTGCAGTGAATCAATAGATAGATAAACTGATACGAATCCGATAAAACTCGGTGCTGCCTTAGTGTTATCGCACCGGGAGCTGCTCCATCTTCACTGACCGCACACTGCCCGTCCCAATGGATACACCTGCCCGCCGTGCTGCTCACAATGCTCCAGGCCCCGCCGGTGGTATATCGAATATATGGGGTGAGGGTGCAGCCATGCCTGTTGAAATATATTTATTATAGACTACTGCACCGCAAAAAAACGCCCCAGCGTTCAACTTACTACCTTTCCATCCACCAGCCTGACCACCCGCTCCGCCCGCTCTGCCACCCAGGGTTCATGGGTCACGATTATCATAATCTGCCCGCCATCAGACAGCCCCCGACGTCTACCGATAATAAGGTCCCTGGTCATTGTATCCACCTCACATGTGGGCTCGTCAGCCAGTAGGATGTCGGGCCTGTTGGCCAGCGCCCTGGCAATACTCACCATCTGCTGCTCCCCGCCGTTCAATTCAAAGGCGCGGTAGTTCAGGCAGGTGGTCGGCCAGCCCCCCTCATTTTCAACAGTTTTCAATCAGATCAAAAACTCCATGCCATCCACACCCAGCGGCCATTCTTTGACGGCCTCCTCGTGGGGTGGGAACATGTGGCTGATATGGGTGAACACCACTTCCCTGGCACCGAGTCGTCTGGCAAGTTCGGCAGCTTGCCTGGCGTTCAAGTGTTTAACAAGGTTGATGCCAGGGGGAACGATAGCATCTATTATCATCAGGTCTGCATCCCGTATGATATCCTGGCTGGCCTTGGGTATATCCTCGTTTGTATCCCCGGTAATCACTACTTTACGAGTGCCCTGCCGGATCATAACACCCACCGATTCCTTTAATGGCGGGTGATTGACAGGGAACAGGGTGAACTCAAGACCCGCTAATTTGAAAGGTTCCAGAGGCATTATCTCATTCCTCACAGGTTTCAGGAATCCCAGGTATTGCAGGATATACTCCAGGGTATCTTTCAGCCCGTATACAGGAACATGGTTCTGGACACGGTGGAAATCACCAAAACCCGCATAATGGTCATAGTGGGCATGGGTCCAGATGACGGCATCAACATGATCCAGTCCGTGGGATATCATTTGATATCTCAGGTCCGGGCTGGTATCTACCAGCACCTTCCCCTCCGGTCCCTCCACTAATACCGAGAACCTGAGTCTCTGGCTGGGACCCCCGTCAAGTGCGTCCTGGCAGGTGGGGCAATGACATCCGATCTTAGGTGTACCGATAGAATCCCCTGTACCCAGCAGTATGACTTTCATAATTCTTCTTCAGCTATGTATTTCAATGAAGTCCTCTTGTTGAACTCGCCTACTGCCCGGATCAGGTCGTCTTGGTTCAATGCCATACGGTCGGTCATCAGGGCGTTTAAGACACTTTCCCTAATTACCAATTTCAGATCAGAACCTGAATAACCTTTAGTTATTGCTGCGATCTCCTCAGTATCGAACTCCCCCTCGATCTCACTTATGATAATATTCAGGATATCCTGGCGCATCTCCTTATCTGGCAGCGGGAAATCTAAAATATCATCAAACCTTCTCCAAGCGGCACTGTCCAGGAGCTGTGGGTGGTTAGTGGCACCGATAAGCAGGACCCCGTGCTTTACCAGGCTGATCTCGTCAATGGCCTTAAGCAAGGAGTTCACGGCCCGTTTCAGGGCTGCGTTTTCGTCAGATGAGCGGGTCTTGGCCATGAAATCGAACTCATCAATGAACAGGATACACGGACTCATCCTTTTTGCCAGGTCGAACACCCGGTCGATGTTCTTGGCAGTCTCACCCAGGTACTGGTCTGTGATCATGGATAGCCTGACCTCTAAAAATGGCAGTTTCAATTTGGCTGACATGGCCCTGGCAGTGGAGGTCTTGCCAGTGCCTGGTGGGCCCACGAATAATAGTTTTCCTACTTCTAAAAGACCTATCCTTTTCAGGTAGTCCTTGAACTGTATGGCCTTGACCATCTTTTCCATTTCGTCCTTCTGGTCCTGGTTAAGTACCAGCTTATCAAGGGTCTGGTCAATCTCCTCAGGCACAGTTATATGTACCAGTTTAAGTAGGTTTTCAGTATCCTTTTCAGTGCTGATATGCGCTATAAGTGAATCAACCCACTGCCGGCTGACCTCTTTTGGCTCATTTTGTCCGATGGCTGCTTCATAACTTACATCAAGGGAATCATAATTTTCATAAAAATGTGCAAGCACCGGATTGTTCTTGATATATTCGGCTCCATGCTCCTGTTTTGCAAGCCATTTGGCAGCGATGTCAAAGACGGTAAGTCTTATTTTCTGCCCGAACTCTTCATATTCCATAAAAGGTAAAAAACTTGCAATCTCCTGGGGGTCATGAATATCAAGAAGTTCTTCCAGGTCCCTGGCAGTGACATTCATAGGCCTTAGTACCGTTTTTTCCTTTATGTCCCAGTAGTATTTCCTGAGTTCAGAGGGAAGGTCGTCTGCTATCAAATCCTTGGTCCTGTTATATATCTCGGCTGTCAGGACCAGGGCGGTCGTTTCCAATTTTATATCATGCATCAAGCATCAAATCCAAATTATAAAGTAAAAACTCTATAAGGGTTGTATTGACTGAAATAATTTTCGAACAATTCCCGGATGATTTAAGAAAAAAAATGAAAAAAGGACTACTATAAAGTAGAACCTTTTTCCAGTAAATAACTAAAATGTTGTTCCTGTAAAATGGCAATAATATATAAATATAGAATAAATATTATATATAAACTTACAATAAATATTTATTAATTGGTTATCTACTTTACAGGTTTACCTCACTTTGCGCCTTTTCTGCAAGCTGGTTCATTCGTGCAGACGTCCTTCCAGTACCTGAAAATTCGTCATCTGAAATCACACTTGCAATTTCGCTACCCAAAACAAAAATGGCATGTTTATGCTCAGCTTTACTCCTATGAACATGAACCGGACTTATACCCAAGTTATCATAAATACTAAAACCATTGTCCGATCCATTTTCTTCAAAGTACTTTTTCATCTGCGTCATTAGAGTGTGAAGCTGGATTAGTTCTTCTTTATGCATTTATTCCCATCCTCCAATGTAATTGATAGTTGATGTGGTCTACGCGTATCTTCCACATTCTTTACAATCCTTGTACTGACCAGTACAAAAAGGGTTTTATAGGAATGTGACTTCCTATCAATCTAACTTAAAGTTTTCTAAATAATTTTCACGATTAATTTGAAAAATCACCAAAACGCAAGATTAAAACATATTGTTTGCTATTAGCTTCAATTGATGCCATACGCAGTATATGACCGGGATGCATTTGTAACACGCACTGGTCTGGGTCCTGATATGAAAGTGTTGAACATAGGCCCGGATCATATTACGGCAAGCCAGGTTGCAAAAAGTGTGGAAACAGCCGTAGCTGCTGCTGTTCCAGATGTCGGCCAGGCCCGGGGCATACGCAGCATATCAAATAAAGTGGCCCCCGTAGTCACAAACTACAACCATCAGCCCTTCAAGGGAAATTGCTTTGATATTATCTTCTCATACCATGCCGTGAACTACATCCAGCCAGGCGAAGTCCCTGGACTACTTAAAGAGGTAAATCGTATATTGAAAGAGAACGGCAGGTTTGCATCAATGGTCTGGTCGCTGAAACCCACCAATAAGGCCCAGTCATCACATTTGATGCTGCTTGGGATTCTTGAGAAGCTGGGGATGTTACATTTACACCAATTTGATGAGATATCCAGGTGGCTGGAAGGATCAGGGTTTGAAGAGATAACTATGGAGCTAGTGAGCCGGAATATACCAGTTCCGGATAAGTGGGTGCGTACACATTTGAAATGGCTGGAACGCGGCACGGACAACTATTCAGGAAATAAAGTAACTGTCTCCCCGGATTTTGACAAAGCAATTGAGGATTATAAAATACATGTGAAGAAACACGGTGAGGAATTACTACCCTCCATACAGTTTACGGCCCGTCGAAGTGCAGTGCTCTCAGGTATTGACATTCTATAAGGTAAGTGCCCATGTGTCATCGGTTAAGAGTAATATTGTAATGGAACACGGATTGAACGGATGACACGGATGTGCACGGATAATAAATAAATCCGTGAAAATCCGTCAAATCCGTGTCATCCGTATTCGATTTAAATTAAATTTGAGAATCGCATAAAATCATTGGTCTTTTTGAAAATAATACATACCGACTCTGTCAAACTCCTTAACCGATGACTAATGGGTAAGTGCCACACTATATAAATGCAAAAATTGAAGTATGAACCCCACAAATAGGTACCTTACAAAATAAAACGAGGATTTAATTTTGTTTCCAACTAAGAAAGTACAATCTTTAATAGGTCAGAAAATCCAGGTTGAAGTGAAAGGGGGCAAGCACATCCTGGAAGGCACTTTAGAAAGCGCCGATGAATATCTAAATATGCACTTAACAAGTACGGTTGAGATCGTTAACGGTGAAAGATCTACTTCCCTGGGATCTGTGGTATTGCGTGGTAACAATATTATTATCATCAATCCGATTGAGAATTAGGGTTTTTGGTCAATGTTGAACATAAAAAGGTGGTGTGTTGTACTTTCATGTCAGAAGAAGTAATGATCGAACTGATTAAATCCAACAGGGAAGGCATCCTGCAGAGTGATGTCAGGAAAAGCCTTGGGATAGATAGCAAGAAGTGTTCAAGGCTTGTTAGTAAACTGATGAAAAAACACCTGATACGCAGGGAGCCTGAACTGGCCAAGGGCAGGAACACTTTCAGGTTGTATCCCCTAACATTTTCCGGTCCCGGTGAAAAACATACTAAACTTCTTGCGAAGGGTAAGTTCAGCCCCTGTACTGGTTGTACCCTGGATTGTGCCCCTGAAACCTGCTACTCGCTGAACGAGTGGGTATATGCCGTTATTGAAGAAGAATCTTAAAGGCTGTATCCACGGCAAGCCGGGGGCTCTTTGCCGTTACCACTCCTTTAATGTCCCATCCGCCTGCAAGTGACACAATGGTTTTTCCCATTTTCAGGCCCAGGGCGATCTCGCACAATGTACCGTATTCTCCTGCCACTGCTACCAGGATGTCTGATGAGCTGACTACGATGGCGTTTCTGGCATGGCCCATGTTTGTTACTATTGCTATGTCCACGTAAGGGTTGGCATCCTCTTTGCGGGAGGTGGGTACTATCCCCACAGTTGTCCCGCCGGCATCCTTTGAGCCCTGACATGCAGCTTCCATGACGCCGCCCAGGCCCCCGCATACCAGTACCGCACCCCGCCTGGCGATCTCCTGGCCGACTATGTAGGCGGCTTGTGCTTCCTCTGGGGTGCATGTGCCTGCCCCGATGACGCCTACCTGGAATTTTCTTTCCTGTGTCATGATATGTTATATCCTGTGCTGGGGGTGATGAAATTATCGTTTATTATGAGGGGAATTGCTTGGTTTCTATTATAATTCAGGCGCAATTGAATTACTCAAATGGATAACAAAGTACTGTCTCATATGGAACAGTGCTGCCCAAGTTTATGAAGAAATATAATAAAATCGATTTAAGACTATTCAGAAAAATTATATATATGAATACATAAATTACTAAATTGATATAATAATGAAACAAGGTATTAGAATGACATGGCTTTTATCACATAGATATGTTCGTTATGATAATTAAAATGAACTAAAAACTATGAAAAAACACATAAATAACTATCCACGTACTAGTAGTACAGGTTCTTCGTATGCTTAAATATCCCATTTGACCTATAAATTAAAATCACAATTTCATATTTTGGGCTATAACTGGCGATTTTCAATATTCAGTGAAAAATTAAATGGTTAACTTTACTCAAAAACGACAAGCATTTAAGAGAATAAATTCCTTACCCCCTCACCAATGACAAAGAGGTAACCATGGCAGAAGCACTCTCAGGTTTTATCGTACTTGATCTCTCCCGTCTTCTCCCGGGGCCGTTTTGTTCCATGCTTCTGGCAGATATGGGAGCAGATGTCATTAAAATAGAAGAGCCCAAATCAGGAGATTATATTCGCTGGTGGCCTCCGTTGATAGGGAAAAACAGCGGTTTTCATGTTGTTCTCAATCGAAACAAACGTTCGTTAACATTGAATTTGAAAGCTGAGGACGGTAAGAAGATCTTCCAGCACCTGGTCAGGAAGGCAGATGTAGTGCTGGAGGGATTCAGGCCAGGAGTAATGGAAAGGCTGGGGATAGGGTATGAGGCCCTCAAAGACATCAACCCGCGTCTTGTATACTGTTCCATTAGCGGGTATGGACCCAAAGGATCACGCTCCCACAAGGCGGGCCATGACATCAACTACTTGGCACTTAGCGGTGTGCTGTCCTATAGCGGACGGGATGGGGGGCCCACACTACCTGGGGTTCAAATCGCCGATCTGGGAGGGGGAGGACTTATGGCAGCTTTTAGCATCGTAACTGCTCTTTTGGCCCGTGAACGGCTGGGGGAGGGGCAGCATATCGATATATCCATGACAGACGGGGTCGTTACCTGGAACTGCCTGCGATGGGGGAAGTATCTGGCTGATGGAACCATCCCCCATCCCAGAGATGATGTTCTCAATCACGGGTTTGCCTGCTACAACCTCTATGAAACACACGATGGTCGCACCATGGCACTGGGTGCACTGGAACCCCAATTCTGGAGCGCTTTTTGTGAGGCTGTGGGACATACGGAATGGAACAGGGCCGACTATGTTGAACCGGGACCCCATCAAGAGGCGTTGCAAAAGGATATTGCAGCTCTTTTCAAACAAAAAACCCAGGCTGAATGGATAGATCATTTTGCGGACTGGGATTGCTGTTGTGAGCCGGTCCGAAATCTGGCTGAAGTGATGGATGATCCTGATATGCAGGCCCGACAGATGGTGGTGGAACTGATGCATGAACGCTGGGGCGCATACAAGCAATTGGGAATTGCCCCGAAGTTTTCACGCACCCCCGGTACAATTCGCAGCCATGCTCCCGAGCTGGGGGAACATACTGAGGAAATTCTCCAGGGGTTAGGATACTCACAGGATGACATTAAGGTGCTAAGGGGACAGGGAGTTGTTTAGGGTAAGAAATCTCATAAGAACATAATAGCCAAAAATTTTTCAAGCAGAGAATATATTTACCACGCATCCTGGCTTTTAAGCTCTGCCAAGTTTTTTTAAATGTATCCCCCGCCCCATACTAACCATTTCCCAATTTCATTTACGATGTTTGTAGTATCATCTACCCAAATTTCGTAACATCTTTTTTGCCGCAAGATTAGAAAACAGTGTAAATATGAATATTACGATACCAACCCATACGATCATACTTCCAATTTCCTCAAAACGCGCCAGCGTGAGTAGCAACCCACTGCCAAGAATTATAAGATTTATTTTGGTCAACTTCCTGTTTCGAGTAAGTATGGCAATATATTTCTGTCTCTCGATCATATTTTCCTTTTTATCAGCCTTCATAAAGGTCACATCCTGTTAATTTACTTCAATTAATTCATCAGCTGCTTTTTTCAATCTATTAAGGACCGCAGCTCCAATTCCGGCAATCCTCATCGAACCATCTGCTATGATCACATCAACATCTTCCATATCCAGATATCTCAGACCAGCAAAAAGATTGCTGGCAATTGCAGAGGCATCATGTCTGCTTCCAAGCAAGAACACCCCATCTGCCGACACACACTCAGCCATCTCTTCAACCCCGGCAGTCTCATCGGTCACCAGCAGCCCCACCTGGAGATTCCGATCCCGGCACTCCCTGGCCAGCTCACTTATCTTATCCACAACAGCACTGCTGTTCCCCATAACCAGCACCAGTCTGGTCTCAGGCGAATAATGAGTATATTTCAGGCCGGGTGACCTGACAGCTTCACCTGCACCGGCTGGCCTGTCAGTATAACCAATAAGCACTTCACCCACGTATTCCCTAATCTCGTCAATACTAACCCTGCCCGGTCTTAGCAGCACAGGAATGTCCGGGGTCATGTCCAGTACAGTGGATTCCACACCCACGCGCACGGCCCCGCCATCGATCACCGCATCTATCCTGCCTGAAAGGTCAGCAATAACATGCTCTGCAGTTGTGGGGCTGGGCCTGCCTGAGATGTTGGCACTGGGTGCGGCAATGGGCGTACCAGCCTCTTTTATCAATCCCAGGGCTATGGGATTATCAGGCATCCTGATTGCCACTGTATCCAGGCCGCATGTGGTGACATCCGGCACAATATCCTTACGTTTGAATATCAGGGTAAGGGGGCCGGGCCAGAAAGCATCCATCAAGCCACGGGCGCTGCCAGGTACATCACTTGCGATCGCCCCAAGTTGCTCTATGTCTGCAATGTGTACGATAAGTGGATTATCCAGGGGCCGCCCCTTTGCCTTGAATATTTTCCTGACCGCATCCGGGTTCAATGCATCGGCACCCAGGCCGTATACGGTCTCAGTGGGAAACGCAACTGTGCCACCATGTTGTATGATGCGGGCGGCTGCCCTGATAACCTCTTCCAGGTTGCCGGTGCCTATCTTAAAAACCTGTGTGTTGCTATTCATTATCTTGTAAGAAGTAAATTCAATTACCCTGTTACCCCCATTTATCCAGTGCTGCTTTCAATTCACTGTGGGTCTTTGCATATTCCTCAAGTGATATGCCATCAAGTGATGCATCAACTGCCTGCCTGCATGCCATTGCGCCCGATACTGTCCCCATAGGATGGGCATGTATCCCGCCGCCGAACTGCATGATAACATCCTTTCCGAAGATCTTTGTCAGTTCCGGCACCATAGTAGGTTCCAGCCCGCCCGAGGCAACAGGGAACACAGGCTTGATCCTGCCCCAGTCCTGCTCCAGCACATGCAAATAGTGGTTTTCAGGGACATGTCCCAGCACGCATTCATCCCTCAAAGCCAGTACTTCGTCCCTTTCCCCGTGCATCTTTCCTACCACTGTGCCTATGTGCAGCTGGTCAAGTCCGATAAGGCGTATCAGTTTTGCTATCACCAGCATACTGACACCGTGCCTGGGATTGCGGGTGAGTGCCGAATGCATGCACCGGTGGGCATGGAGTACCAGGTTAAGGTCTTCATTGTTCTCTCTTAAGGACTGGAGTGCGCTCCACCCCACAGTAATAATGTCGATCATGGCATATTCGCCGCCCAGGTCTTTTAGAATCCCTGCCCGTTTTAGCATCTCTTCACACGTAGGTGCGGTGATGTTGCACATATACATTTTGCGCTCGCCGGTTTCGGCCTCTGCCCGGTCTCGCACCTTCAATGTGAGTTCTGCTCTTTTCCTGAACCTGTTGAACTTCTGGTCAGTCAGGTTCTCATCGTCCTTCACAATATCGCAGCCACCTGCAAAGGCATTATATGCCACCTCTGCATGTTTCTCTGATGTAAGTCCTACCTTTGGCTTGACAATGGTCCCAACCAGTGGCCTATCCGTCACTCCCAGCAGGTCCTTTACTCCATGCATCCCGTACTTCGGTCCCCGGAAAGCCTGGACGACATCTTCCGGGAACGTGATATCCATGAGGCGGAGATTATCCAGTAGTTTCATACTGAATATGTTCCCTGCTATGGCGCTGAGGATCTGCGGTACGGAATTTATTTCAAACAGGTCATGCGTGTATGCAACCCTCACTGTCTGCTGTTTTTCATCAGTAAATATAACATGGGGTTTGAGTTCTTCGGCCAACTGCGGACTTAGTGTGGAAATGTCGCTCCACGTATCAATGGAACTCTCACCTGCCATATGGGTGCAGGCATCTTCAAAGCCCACGCCCTGTGTCGGTTCGATGTGGTATTCACAGACAAGATCCCGTTTCGTAGGTTTGTATCCCAGGTCGATGTAATCTTTCAGCATTGAAATTGCTCCAAATAAACCAGGTATTAATTAATGCCTGCCTTATAAAATAAGGTTTGTGAATCCTGCAGTGACTGCTCTGCTAATTCCATTCTATGGGCTGCCAGCTTATCTTCCGGTTCCTTATCACCGGTAGCAATTATCCGGGCAGCCATTCCTGCAATAGCGATAAGGACCTTTACACCTGATTCATGGGCTTTGTTGATCATTTTAATGACCTTTCCAAGTGTCTTGTGCGCCGATGCCACTGCAATGGTATATTCGATACCGGATCTATCAAATATCTCGATGGTTTTTTCTGAAATATCCCGGTCTGATTTGCTTCCAAGTAACACAGCTACGTCAGTCGTCATGTATAACCTCTTAAGTATCTACTGATATGAGAATATATGATAAGTTATTTAAACTTTGACATATTCATTAACCAAAAAAAGAGAATTTACTGACAGAGTAACTGCCTTTGACGGAAAGCAAAAAGGCGAGAACACATACCCTGGCAAAATACTTGTTCAATATTCCTGAACAAGAAGGTATCCCTATTCATTAGATGTCCTGTCCCACACCGACCAGCATGAATAGATGAATTATTGAAAAATATCGGGATTAAAATGGAAATAAGCGACAATCTTAAGAAAATAGTTACGCACGCTAAATTTGAACTATTTATAATCTGCGTTATCATCTCAGCTGGAATATTGGTTGGGGTGCAAACTTATCCTGATATTTCTGCCAAGCACCACGATCTTATCGCATTCCTTGACACATTAATTATTCTAATATTCGTAATTGAAGCTATACTCAAAATCGCTTCTGAAATGCCGCGTCCTCAGCAATATTTTAAAAATTCCTGGAATGTATTTGACTTTATAATCGTCGTAGGCGTCCTTCTCCCGATCGGGGGCTCATTTTTACCTGTATTAAGGCTTTTAAGAGTTTTCAGGGTTTTCCGGCTTGTCACAACAATGCCCAAGATGAGGCTCATTGTAGGTGCACTGTTAAAAAGCATACCTTCCATGATGCATGTTTTCATGTTACTTGGAATTATTTTTTATATCTATGCAGTTATGGCAACTTTCACATTTTCAGAAAATGATCCGATCCATTTTGAAAATTTACCAACCTCTATGCTCACACTCGTTAGAATGGTCACTTTTGAAGACTGGACTGATGTTATGTACATTAACATGTATGGGTGCGACCAATATGGATATGATGGGGCAAGATTAGAATGTACAAACC
>Ga0255419_10159_pt1 | contig 14513 bp, 13 predicted proteins | sample ANMaggSeSYBR02J3_FD_182658 | JGI IMG/M metagenome (GOLD analysis project Ga0255419, IMG submission 182658) | Sediment cell enrichment communities from methane seep in Santa Monica Basin, California, United Staets - ANME aggregate JGI... | ecosystem: Environmental > Aquatic > Marine > Cold seeps >...
ACGTTTGAACTTGAGATTGGGTCAGAATCTGGCAAAGATAGGGGTAAGCGCATTGCCAATGGATTTTATCGACGTGTCTTCAGTGGATCTTTCCGATTTTCCTTCCATGTACTGGGGGCTCGGTGCCCAGATATTGAGGACCGCCAAATTTATAAAAGAGTATCCAAATTATTTCGGCCTCCATCTGACAAATTTCGGCTGCGGGGCCGACTCCTTTATCGAGCATTTTTACAAGTATATTATGGGTGAGAGGGCCTATCTCATCTTAGAGTTAGACGAGCACAGCGCGGTTGCCGGCGCCATGACCAGGCTCGAGGCATACAAAAATGTTATTGAGAATGCCATGCAGAAAGTGAAACCGGATTTAAAATCGGAATTGAAAATGGCAAATTAATGGGGCTGGCCACTCTCCAAGGCGTAGGCTCTACGAACCGGAGGCCGCGCCCGCCTTTTATGAGCGGCAAAACTGCGTTATATAAAAACGCATACAGCGATTTCATGAGTTGAGTATATGAGATGGAACCAAACAAGGTAATAAACTTTCAATCACTGAAAGATAGCGTAGGCCGTTTTAATCTCAGGGATAAGACATTCCTGATTCCCGAGATGAACAGGATCGGGGCACATCTACTTGCGGCTACGTTCCGTGGGTTTGATATCCACGCAAAGGTCATGGACACCTGCAAGGGCCTTGACCTGGGGCAGGAGTATACTTCCGGCAAAGAATGCTATCCCTGCCAGATTACAACGGGAGACATCCTGTATTATATGCAAAAGGAAAGGGAAAGGCTGGGTGACGAGTTCGACCCTGAAAACTATGTGTATTTTATGCCCGAAGCAGACGGCCCGTGCCGTTTCGGCATGTATAACAAATACCAGCGGATTGTCCTGGATTCTTTTGCCGATTTTAGCGGATTGAAGATAGGCTCCCTCACCACCAAGGATGGATATTCATTAGCCGGCATGATTGAGAAGGAACGGGTAAAGGATCTCAGGAAGGCCGCTTATTTTTCCGTAGTGGTGGCGGATATCCTTGACCGGCTGCTCTGGAAGATAAGGCCCTATGAGAAAGAACCCGGGATGACGGATAAATTCATTGAAAAATCGATGCGCGGCATGGAAGGTACCTTCGAAACCTTTGGGCCCGACAAAGAATTTGATAAAATCCTTGACAAACTGGAAGAGATCATTGAGGAGGGAAAGGCAATTATTGATCCCGAGATTCCCCCTAAGCCCCGGATCGGAATTGTAGGCGAGATCTATTTGCGGACCCACGTGCACGCCAATCAGGATGTGATAAGGGTCCTCGAAAAATACGGGGCCGAGGTGGTGAATGCATCCATTGCGGAATGGGTGAATTATACGACCTATGACGGGTTGAGAGATGCTAAGATAGGTTTCCGTCTCAACCTGAAACAGTTTCGCTTTGGCCCTGCGAGGGAACATCTGAAAAAGATGCTTGGTTTCGGTGTGGAGCTTTTTTATCAGCAACGCAGGCAGAAGCAGGTTTACAAGCGCGTTAGGTCGCATATTGACCTGGCGGAAGACCACAAGATCGGCCACCTTGAAGATATAATAAAGAAAGACGACCTGTTTTCATTTGACGTGGGCACAGAGGCATGTTTGAGTATTCCCGGGATCGTACAATATGCCAGGGATGAATTTAACGGTGTGGTAAATGTTTATCCTTTTACCTGCATGCCAAGTACTATTACTTCAGCCATTGTAAAACCTCTTATTAACGAACTAAGAATTCCGTATTTGGATACTCCCTATGATTCGAGTTACCAACCCGGAAGGGAGGCGGCCATAAGGACCTTCATGTACCAGGCACATCAGCATTTCAAACGCAAAGGTGGAAGAAGATAAAAAACGGGAGTTAGCTATGGCAACAAAAATGCTTATCAATGCCGTGGAGGCAGAAGAATACAGGGTAGCCCTGATTAAAGACGGGTTGTTGGATGGGTTTTACATAGAAACCGCCGCGGCAGAGCAAAAAGTGGGAAATATCTACAAAGGGCTTGTGGAAAGGATAGAGCCCAGTCTACAGGCATGCTTTGTAAATTTCGGAAGTGATAAAAACGGTTTTTTGCAGGCAAGCGATATCCATCCGGAATATTATCTGGATAAACGTGAGCGAGAAAAGGATAAGCCTCTCCATCATATTGAAAAGGGTTTAAAGAAAGGGCAGGAACTCCTTGTACAGATAACAAAAGAACTGGGAGGACGAAAGGGGGCCCAGTTGACAACATATCTTTCCTTTGCCAGCCGGTATCTGGTACTGATGCCCGGAAGCACCGGCGGGGTCTCAAGAAAGATAGAAGACGAGAAGGAAAGAATGCGGCTCAAGTCTCTTATGGGCCAGCTTAAAGTACCTGAAGACATTGGATACATTGTCAGGACCGCGGCCATGAAAAAAACCAAGAAAGATCTGTCCCGAGACCTTCAACGGCTTTTGAGGATGTGGAAAAACATCAAGAAAGAGGTGAAAAAAGCCGCGCCCCTCTCTCTCATTCACAAGGAACAGGACGTTTGCCTTCGGACCCTTCGGGATTATTTTACCAACGAGATTAACGAGGTCCTCGTAGATGACAAGGAAACCCTTTCCAAAGTAAAAGACTACATGAAAATCATTTCACCCAGGCATCAGAGGTTGGTCAAGCTGCACAAGGAAAAGCGTCCCATTTTTGCCCAATACGAGATCGAGAAACAGATTGAAACCATTTACAGCAACAGGGTGCCCCTCAAGTCGGGCGGCTCCATTGTCATAGACCCGACCGAGGCCCTGATAGCCATTGATGTAAACTCAGGACGCGGCAAGACCGGAAAGGATGTTGAAAGCACGGCCTTTAATACAAATATAGAGGCTGCATCGGAAATCGCACGACAGCTTCGTCTAAGAGACATGGGCGGGCTTGTGGTGATAGACTTTATTGACATGAGAGACAGGAAACATAACAGGGAAGTGGAAAAACAGGTACGCGAGCAAACCAGGGAGGACAGGGCCAAGATAAACATATCCAACATATCCAAATTCGGTCTTCTTGAATTATCGCGACAGCGGTTGAGACCTTCCATAGAGTCCAGGAGCTACCAGAAGTGCCGTTACTGCCAGGGTCGTGGTCTTGTTCTGTCAGTGGAATCCGGCTCTGTTTCATTCCTGCGCAGGATCTGGATGGGTGCCTCAGGAAAAGGGGTCACACGTGTTCAAGCTATTCTTCCCGTTGACGTGGCAACGTATCTCCAGAATAAGAAACGAAAAGAACTTGCCGCGCTTGAATCTCGCTATGGCGTAGGGATTGATCTTAAGGGTGACCCGGCGCTCGCCCCCGGAGACGGAAAACTGGAGTTTTTGAAAGAGAACGGAGGCTGAAGAATGAATAATTGCCGATCTAAACAGGATACAAATCAATTAGTTGACTGATTCTGATGTTCAACAACATTATCTATTTCATTGTTGTACTCCTTATTTTTAACATAAACTATCCCGGAGACACCCCTGCAAACTCTCTTCCCTTAACACTGATTATGCTTTTTCTGTCGTGGCTGGTCTTTGCAGGATATTGCCGGTGGGGATTCGGCTCCCTTCAAAAACGGTTTTATAACGGGATAACTGATGATGGCGGTGTGACCGGCCAGTACCAGAGGCTGAATGTCAGACTTTCAGTCTTAGCCATATTCCTGTTTGCCTTGACCATTTACCTCCTTAACCTGAAATACTGGCTCCGGTTAATTCCGGGCTTTGAAAGATTTTCTGTTCTGCAGGGCATCCTCGCCCTGTCGCTATTCATATTTTATCTGGGCACGATCTGGTATTTTGCTTATCCGGCCTACAAGGCCTTATTCGGAACGGGAATCACAAGGGAGTCTTTTGTCCGGTCCAATATAAAGTTCAATCTTCCCATTCTCTTTCCATGGATCGTTTTGTCTTTGGTGTATGACCTTATTGCCCTCAGTCCATGGGCCGGGCCCGGCGGTTTCCTTAACACGGCCGGGGGACAAATTATCTTTTTTGCCATCTTTTTGACCATCCTGATGATTTTTCTTCCGGGATTAATCCATTATTTTTGGGGATGCACGCCGCTCAAGGCATCGGAAAAAGGGAGGGAGTTGGAGGTATTCCTCCGTGAGAAAGGTTTTAAGTACAGGCATCTGTTGAACTGGCCTATTTTCGAAGGAAAAATGATGACTGCCGGGATCATGGGTATTGTATCCAGATATCGCTACATCCTTGTTACCGATTCTCTTCTGGAGGTCCTGTCATTAGAAGAGCTGAAAGCGGTGCTGGCCCATGAAATGGGGCACGCAAAATACCGGCATCTATATTTTTACATCCTCTTTTTTGTGGGCTTTATGGTCATTTCTTTTGGATTGTCCGACGTCTTTCTTTATTTGATATATGCACACCCGCTTTTTATAGACATGATTTCAGACACAGACTCCAAAACCATCAGCCTGTTCTATCTGATTTTATCCGTTCCCATGCTGTTGACCCTGCTTATCTACTTCCGCTACATTATGGGATTTTTCATGCGCAATTTTGAACGCCAAGCCGATCTCTATTCGGCAGTGACCATGGGAACTCCCATGCCTGCCATTAGTGCACTGGAAAAGATTGCCCTTTTTAGCGGAAAGATCAGGGACCTTCCAAGCTGGCACCACTTCAGTATAAAAGAAAGAGTAGACACCCTCTGGCGGTCCATTAAGGACCCCGGCCTGATAAAACGCCACAACCGGTTCGTGGCTGTCTCATTTTTAGTTTATTTGATTTGTGTAGGAGTCCTTGGGTACTCGTTGAATTTCGGCCCCATAAAACGAAATTTGAATTATTCTTTTCTTGAAAAGACCCTGAAGCAAGAGATCCTGAAAAAGCCCGGAGACGTGGCCCTTTACCGGGCACTGGCAATGATCTATCATCAGCAAGAGAAATACGAAAATGCCATTGAAACTTATGGGAAGATAATTTCGCTGGATCCGGACCAACCCGAGTCATTGAATAACTTGGCCTGGCTCCTGGTCACCGCCACTGATCAAGAATTTAGAGATAAAGAGCGTTCCCTTATTCTTGCCAAAAAGGCAGTGCTTTTAGAGCGGTCTTCCGTATTCCTCGACACATTGGCAGAAGCGTACTATGTAAACGGTTTTATCCCGGAGGCCATAAAGACTATTGAAGAAGCCATTGTGCTCGCTAAAGAAAACAGAGGGTATTATGAAAAACAATTGAAGAAATTCTCGGTCGGCTTTACTCCGCCTTCACAAAACAAATAACTTTTTGGTTCTTCTCCCAATTAGTTGGGAGAAAGGGGCCAAGGAGTCCTTGAATCCTGATCATCGATCAACAAATTTGGAGATGATCATTCTTTTAAACTTTCCGAAAACTATTCTTGTAAGGATGTAAAGGGGTATAAAGATAAATGCATAGCCGGCGGTTTCGCCAAGCACCGGCAGGGTAAAAGGAAGGGGAAAACGGATATTGGAGAACCGGGCCTGCATCCATCCCAATGCACATGCGACCGGCCACAGAGAGGCTGACGCCATTGCAATCTGCAAGAAAAAGGTTTTGCCGAATGCCTCGTTGGCCAGTTTATTGATCGCCTTGTAGGCCCCCTTATTGCCGGCTTTGAGAGCGTTCATGGACCGGTCATGGTATTCGGCCATTTCATTCGTCGTTTTCGTAACATGAAACCGGTTGGCCCTAAAGGCTATGGCCAGGGTTATTTCACCTAAGATGGTGGACCACAGGGCTAAGATGAAGGTGCCCAACCACCAGCCCAGAACAGGATCTTGAGGCCATCGGTAGGGAGTAATCAGAAAGGCATCAACCAATTCCATCAGCCATGCAAAAAAACCCATTGTGGTGAAACCTCAGTAAAGAAATTCCCGATCCGCTTTGAGCAGATCGGGAATTTTTGCGTCGGGGCCGGGCAATCAAAAGGGTGGAACGATACTAAACCCCAAAAAACCTTTTGTTATGTAACGAATGCCCACGTAGAAGGCAAGGACCACGAAAAGCCTCTTGAGCCAGATATCCGGGATATACTTTGATGTGCGCGGTCCAATCATAGAGCCGACAAAAATGCCCAGAAGTTCGGCCCCGATAAAGCCCCATTGTACGGGCACACCCTTACCCACCATATAGCTGAAAATGGAGACTATCATTCCTACCAGAACTACCAGCCCGCTTGTACCTGCCACTAAAAACATGGGGAGGCCCGCCACGGAGGTCAGGAAGGGAACGTACAGAAAGCCGCCTCCCACACCCAGAAAAGAGGCCAGGGCAGCGATAAAGATGCCGCCTAACATGGGGATAAATGCCTTGAACTTGAACTCAACATCGAAAAATGTAAAGCGGATCGTTCCAATAAAAAAGGTCAGCCCCCAGCCTGCAAGGGCCAATATATAGGCCACCCACCTTGCGCCCCCGGCTAAGTTGGCCCACAGGGCGCTGGCCACCACAACGCCTAATGCAACGAACATCATGACCCAGCTTCCCTCAAGGACCTTTACACCCTTCTTGGTGTCTCCGCCATCTTTGGCCTGTTTTTCAAAAGCGGCCGCGGCCTCCTTGGCCTTCTTTCTCTTGGCCTGGCCACCTGCCGTGGTTTCGCGGAAAAGAATAATACCCAGTGCGAGAACTGCTATTCCAAAGTAGCCGATATATGCCTTGAGGCTGATCTTCCCTGCGGTCAGGTCGGGGATAAGCCAGGAACCGCCAACCCCGCCGATCGCGAGACATATGCCCAAAGGGGCGACGAGCCGGCCCATGCGGTAGTAGTTTGTGCTGGAGATCAGGCCGCTCAGCCCGACCAGCCACTGGTTGGAGACACGGATGGAGTCTGTGACAAGCTTGTTGAGCGGGTAACCTTTGCCAAAATCCTTGGCATAGTCGCCCAAGCCGAAAATGGTTATGTGGCCCACTCCGGCCATGATACCGCCAAAGGCCCCTACGGTGGAAAAGATCCATCCGACCCATATGGCCCATAAAAATCCCAGGATATAGTTGACACCGGGGGCACCCGGGATACCCAAGAAACCGGGTTCGGCCTTCTTATCAATCTTTCCATCTCCGACGGCCTGCTGGATAGAATCAGAGAGCTTGTCCGCGAAGGCAGGCGTTTCCATGAGTAATGGTAAGGCAACCAAGCCGATAATCACCGTTAAACAAACAATCCATTTTATATTTCCCTTCATTCCATTACCTCCGAATAAGGATTCCTGGATAAAAAAAATGAAATATAATTTAAATCATTTCACATCTTGCATCAAGAAAAAATTGCGGCCCTAAACCCCTCATTGCCATGGGGAATCACCACTTGATTTTCCCGGACAATTGCACCAACAAGGAGTTTTTCCTGCGGTTTCGTGAAGGAGAGTAGCTGGCGACCGGTAATGGGAGAATCCTTGTGTATCCTGAAACCTACGAGCTTGACCCTTCCTTTGACAAAATCAATGACCTCAAAGGCCCCCGGTATCTCCATCAGGTTCAGGATGCTTTTAACCATCACCGATTCGGGATTGATGATGCTGTAAACACCCAGAAGATCCTGACTGAAGAGTTCTGTTTCTTCCAGATATTCCTCGTTTCTCACACGGGCAACTTTGAGCATATATTGATTGAGATTCCGGGCCAGCAGGCAGGAGATCAAGTTCACCTCGTCACTGTCCGTGGCCGCCACTAACAGATCCGCCTCTTTGATCCCCGCCTCTTTCAGCAGCCTGGGGCTCGTGCCTGAGCCCAAAAATGCCTGGACATCGAGGTTTTCGTTTATCTTTTTTATCTGTGGAGCGTCCCTGTCAATAACGACCACATCCTGGCCTTCCTCAGAAAGCCTCTTGGCGATGTGAAAACCTACTTCGCCCGCGCCCACGATCATAATTTTCACGGCCATTTCCCTTCAGGAACAGGTTTACGGAATTGATTATACCCCTTAAACTAAGACTATATAATCCTTAAATCTTCAATTTTCAATAGTCAATAGTCAATAATTAGTGCCTTTCATTTATGTGGACAATCGAAGATCTCAATGATATAAAATTTGACCTGATCAATCCGATTATTAAACGTTAAACAAGGAATCCTAATGGGGAAATGATGGAGACAATCGGCTATAATTACGATGGAAGCCTCCTGAAAAAACATATTGACAGGTTCCCGCGGGCAAGGGTTGTTGTTATTGGCGATATCATTATGGACGAGTACATCTGGGGAGATGTTTCCCGGATTTCCCCTGAAGCTCCGGTCCCGGTTGTGGAAGTCAAACGCGAGACAAAAACTCTCGGGGGCGCGGCGAACGTAATCCACAACATGGCGACCCTTGGTGCTCGGCCTGTCCTTTGCGGTGTAATAGGAGAGGACCGAACCGGCAGGCAAATTCTGAATAAGGTCGATCAGATGGGATTGAAAACCGATGGTATGATGGTTGAGCCAGGCCGTCCCACGAGCATAAAGACAAGGATCGTGGCACACAACCAGCAAGTCGTCCGCTTTGACCGGGAAAGCAAAAAGAATATAGGGTCTGAAAGCATAGAGAAAATTCTGGGTTTTATTGGGAAAAACCTTGAAACAATTGATGCCATAGTGGTTACTGACTACGGCAAGGGCGTTATTTCCGCCCCGCTCATGAAAGGATTGAGGGACCTGGTCCGGCCGGCCTCAGAGGGATCGATAATTATTGCAGTGGATCCCAAAACGGGTAACTTTGAATATTATCAAGAGGTTGACGTGATTACCCCCAACCATCATGAGGCAGGCACTTATTGCGGATTTGAGATCATTGACGAAGATACCCTGATGCAGGCAGGAAGGAAAATGCTTGATGATCTGAATTGCCGCTCCGTGCTGATCACCCAGGGCAAAGACGGGGTTACACTCTTTGAGGATGGAGGAGAGACAACCCATATCCCGACCGTTGCCAAAAAGGTCTTTGACGTAACCGGAGCAGGGGACACGGTCATAGGAACCCTTTCTTTAGGACTGGCCTCCGGCCTGGATCTCAAGTCTGCTGCGGTCCTTTCAAATTTCGCAGCCGGTATCGTGGTGGGCGAGGTCGGAACCTCCACCGTAAGCAAAGAGGAATTAAAAAAGGCCGTGGGGGGTAACAATCAGGAGGAGATTGCCGGGTATGAGTAATCCAAGCGAACCGGGTCCTGTTAAACTTATTACAGGCCTGTTCTCGCCTGAGAAAGGGCTTCTTGATCAGGTAATCGGCGAACTCTTGAATATATTTGGGCAAGTAGACTGGAACAGCCCCGAACTCCTCTTTGACCGTACAAAATATTATGCCAGGGAAATGGGCTGGCCGTTGCACCGCCGATTTATCTCTTTTGAGAAACTGGTCCGGGCCGACCACCTTGCCGATATAAAGCTTAGGACAAACGAGGTTGAGCGGAGATATATTCAGGATGGGAACAGGCTCGTCAACATTGATCCCGGATATATTTCCCCGGAAAGGCTTGTCCTGGCTACGGGAAAGAACTATGTGCATCGAATCTATCTGTCAAAAGGGATTTTTGCGGACCTTACGCTGGTCTATAAACGAAAGAGTTTCGTGCCGCTTGAGTGGACCTACCCTGATTATGCAAAACCTGAGACCATAGATTTGTTTAACGGGGTGAGGATGCAATACATGAATCAGATAAAGGAGATGAAACGTCTTGATTAAGAGCATGACAGCATACGGAAGGGCCGAGTACACATCAGGGGACACGGTTTTTATTTCGGAGATCAAGTCTGTCAACAACCGATACCGGGATACTATACTCCGAATTTCCAAGAATTTTCAATTACTTGATAAAGAACTCAGGTCCATTATTTCGTCAAGGATCAAAAGGGGACGCATTGAGGCATCCATACAAATGGAAGGGAGTAACGATGAAATCCCATACACCCTTGAGCTCAATGAACCCTTAGTCAATTCCTATTTCAAGATATTCAATCAGCTGGCCGAGCAGTTCGGGATTGATCGTAAAATCCGAATCGAATCCCTGTGCCAGATGAGGGATGTCATCCTGTTTAAACCTGAAACAGTGGAAGTGGACAAGGTAAAGCCCGGTTTCCAGGAGGTCTTGAGGCAGGCCCTCGATTCTCTTGATTTGATGAGAATCAAGGAGGGCGAGGCGATTGAGGCCGATTTTGTGATGAGGCTCGATCTATTGGAAAGGCATGTGGAGGAGGTTGAGAAACGGGCCCCTGACCTGCTTGAAGAATACCGAAAGAGGCTTAAACTCAATATCGAGAGGATGACTAAGGATGTTGCAATGGACGAGGCCCGGCTTGCCCAAGAGGTGGCCATGTTTGCAGAAAAATCCGACATCACAGAGGAAATAGTGCGAATAAGAAGCCATCTGAAACAGTTTAGGGAATACATTTCCCTGGACGACGCCGTAGGTCGAAGGTTGGATTTTTTGATCCAGGAGATGAACAGGGAAGTAAACACGATTGGCTCAAAGGCATCTGATACGTTTATTTCAAAGGTTGTCGTAGAGATGAAGGCGGAAGTGGAAAAACTGAGAGAACAGGTTCAGAATGTAGAATAAATGAAAGGAGCTTTGTCCATGAGTCCCAAGCTTGTTAATATCGGTTTTGGAAATTCAGTCATTTCCAGACGTGTCGTGGCCATCATCTCCCCAAACGCCGCCCCTATGAAGCGGCTGAGAGACGAGGCCCGCGAGGAAAAAAGGCTGGTCGATGCCACACAGGGCAGACGTACCAGGTCTGTCCTTATAACTGACAGCAATCATGTAATATTGTCCGCCGTCAGTTCGGAAAAGATTGCACAGAGATTCAATCCGGACTGTTCATTACCCAAGGAAGAGATAGAAGACTAAAAAAGGAATAAAGCGACTTTTTGCGAGATTGTCAAATATGCCTGGTCAACTCTTTGTGATTTCCGGGCCCTCGGGCGCTGGAAAGTCAACCATCGTGAATGCCCTTTCAGATCGAACCGACGGGTTGGTATACTCAATCTCCCATACCAGCCGCAGGCCCAGGGGCAGGGAAAAAAGCGGGATTGAATATCACTTTGTGGACCCAGGGACCTTCAACCGGATGATAGAGGCCGGGGCCTTCGTGGAGTGGGCCAAGGTCTATGACGATTTTTACGGGACATCTTTTTCAAGTATCGAGGGGCAAACCGGTTCGGGGGTAGACGTGCTTCTGGACGTGGACAGCCAGGGTGCGAGAAACATAAGGAAGCATTTTGAAGACAGCGTGCTTATCTACGTGTTGCCTCCCTCTTTACAGATTTTAAAAAAGAGGCTGAAGGGCCGGGGCACGGATGACGAAGGCGTGATAAAGGTGAGGATGGAAAAGGCATTAAACGATATAGATAACTGTCTGTGGTATGATTACATCATCATCAATGATGACCTGGAAAAGGCCATAACCGAGGCTAAGTCCATTATCATAGCAAAACGATGCCGGACGGCCCGGCAGGCGACTGTTCAAACCCTCCTGGAAACTTTTCGAAAGTGATAACCGTAAACCATCAGAGTCATGGCCTGTGCAAATGATTTTCGATAACAGAAAATTGATTTGACAATCATTTTCCAGTAATACCACTGGGACGGGCCATTTCCCAAAATACCTAAATAAAAAATGGACTTTACGAATGCCTTTACATCATGGGCTTTAATTTTGCTCTTCCTGCGGGGTTGATATTGATTGAGAAACGTACAGACCCTCTGATAGAAGTGGCGCGGGCTGTAAATGGTCCTGACGATCTTGCGATAGCCCTGGATGAGTTTATCCATGTCCATATTGGGAATAAAGTTTATTGTGCCATCCGTGTTTTCTCCCGAGACACTTGAACGGAGCCGGTTTTCAGCCTTGAGCCGCTGCCAGAGCCTGGTTTTCGGCATGGCGTTCAGCAGGCCTACCATTGCTGTAACAACACCGGTTTCCTGAATAAACCTGATTTGCCGTGAGAAAATTCCCTCATCATCATTGTCAAACCCCACGATATAACCACCCAGGACCTGGAATCCGGCCCCCTGGAGTTTTCGAATGGCCGCAGTCAGGTCACGGCCGCAGTTCTGATTTTTACAACACTCCTTAAGGCTGTCTTCGTTAGGTGTCTCCAGGCCGATAAAGACCGTGTCAAGTCCCGCATCGAGCATCAACTCGATTAGTTCGTCATCATCGGCAAGATTTATGGAGGCTTCCGTAAGGAAAGAAAAGGGATTCTCATGTTCCCTCATCCATTCGGTCACGCCCGGCAATATCTTTTTGATTTTTCCTTTATTACCGATAAAGTTGTCATCGACAATAAAAACATTGCCGCGCCAGCCCATGTCATAAAGGGTTGCCAGTTCGGCAATAAATTGATCCGCGTCCTTCACCCGGGGTTTGTGGCCGTAAAGGTTGGTGATATCACAAAACTCACAATTAAAGGGGCATCCGCGTGAACACTGGATCATAACCGAGGCATACTTCTCTACCTTAATCAGGTCCCAGCGGGGTATAGGTGTCAAATGCAGTTCAGGAAAATCATCTGTTTTATATATTTTTTTCGGGGTTCCCTTTTCCAGGTCGGCTAAGAAAGGGGGCAGGGTAATTTCCGCCTCCTTAAGGATCAGGTGGTCCACAAGGTCGAGGTATTCTTCCGTTGCGCTATTGAAAAGAGGCCCGCCGGCAATTACTTTGGTACCCAGACGACGGCATCTTTCCAGCACTTCCAGCACGGAATCTTTTTGTATGATCATGGCGCTGATCATCACGTAATCGGCCCACTCAATACTTTTGTCCGTGATCTTTTCTACATTCAAATCCACCAGGCGAAGGTCCCAGTCTTTCGGAAGCATGGCTGCAACCGTCAACAGACCTAAAGGCGGGTAAGCGGCTTTTTTAGAGATAAACTTCAGGACATAATTAAAACCCCAAAAAGTAACCGGATATTCCGGGTATACTAGCAATATTTTCATGGTAGTCTTCTTCCCTGTTATATTTAGGTTAGTTGGTGACTTGGGTCTTGGGGGAGTACGAAGCCGAGCTTAAAAGCCGGATGGGTTGTTAAGATCAGGCCATTCCATTTTTAATATGATAAATATAAGGGAGAATGGATTGAGTGTCAAGCATTACCAAGGGGTGAGAAAAGGAGACGGTTGAATGCTTGCACTATTTGGGAAAGTGCATTGTAACTGCTCAGGTTCACAGTTCAAGGGTTCACGGTTCAAGGTTACAAACTATTGACATCCCACACTTTATAGCACAATATCCATATTAGCCTATTTCACCCAGTGGGTTAAACATGCTTGTCGTCCCTATTGAGGCATCATACTTTTGATATCAAACAGTTAGGGCACTTTAACCGTGAACCTTGAACTAAAAGTGCGGCCAGGTCCCGGCATTTTTGGGGGGTGATCTCATTTCGGAAAAAACATCTTATCTTATCCCCGGTTTTCATACGGTCAGGGAGTCCCTCATTCAGGGACGGGTTACAATCCTGGAAGTCTGGATCGCAGAAGGAAAGAAGTCGGCCAGGACAGGGGAAATTCTAAAAATGGCCGGGAAGAGAGGTATTCCTGTCAGTTTCAAAAAAATCGCCGAACTGTCGCATCTCATGCCGGGTATGACCCACCAGGGTGTTGTGGCACTGGCGGAAAAATTTACTTACTCTGATTTTAATAAGGTCACGGACATTTCCATGCAGGACCATGATAGGGCCCTCCTGATTGCCGCGGATCACATCACGGACGAGGGAAATTTAGGTGCCATGATCCGGACCGCAGCCTTCTTTTCCGCGCACGGTCTGATCCTTCCAAAAGACCGATCAGCCAAGGTCACAGCCAATGTACTCAAACGCTCCTCGGGTGCCTGTGCGTACCTTCCCATAACCAGGGTAGTAAACCTGGGAAGGGCCCTTGATCTCCTGGAAAAAAAGGGGTTCTGGATAGTGGGTGCGTCCGGTGAAAGTTCCGAGTCCGTTTATCAGTGTGACTGGAACAGGGACCTTGTCCTGATTTTGGGAAACGAACAGAAGGGTATCAGCCGGACGGTAAAAAAGCGCTGTCACCAGGTAGTCGGGATCCCTTCCTCAGGGCATATGGAGTCACTGAACGTTTCAGTGGCTGCGGGCGTTATCCTGTCGGAGATCTTCCGCCAGAGGGAAGCATTCAAGACCCCCGACTGAAACAAGGGCCTTTATCACGGCACACAAGGGCAGACCTACCACATTGGTGTATGATCCGTTTATGGCCTCCACCATAAAGGAGCCCACACCCTGGATGGCATAGCTCCCCGCCTTACCAAACGGCTCGCCGGTACGAATGTAACCCTCTATCTCCTGTTCGGAAAGCGGTTTGAATCGAACAAGGGTCGTGACTGCCTCGGAATGGGCCACCTTGGCTGAAGGATCCAGGATGCATCTCCACGGAGAAAGAGACTGCTGACCCAGGCGGGCATCCCTTTTCGATCGGTGACAAGTAATGCAAGCGAGGAGGGTATCACAGGTGATCCCGCACAAATATCCCGTGTTCTGGCTGAAAAAAAGGCGGCCCATGTCTGCGCCGAAACA
>Ga0255419_10160_pt1 | contig 14504 bp, 8 predicted proteins | sample ANMaggSeSYBR02J3_FD_182658 | JGI IMG/M metagenome (GOLD analysis project Ga0255419, IMG submission 182658) | Sediment cell enrichment communities from methane seep in Santa Monica Basin, California, United Staets - ANME aggregate JGI... | ecosystem: Environmental > Aquatic > Marine > Cold seeps >...
ATTCTGGAGCGCGTATGCGGCCAGCAGGCGAGTATGGGACAATATTTACAACGTCCCCTCGGCATGATCGGCCTGAAAATGGTTTTCCCGGAAACGGAGCATCACGTGGGGAATTTCCACCTCACGGTCGAGCCGCTCAAAAACAGCCGCAATGAAATCTATGTGGAAGCAAAGGGTATCTTTCCGAAACCCGCGGTGCATGCAGACGAAATGAATATTGTTACGGATCATATGCAGGGCGTTCGTTCTTTTATCACGGAACGCGTCTTTCCTTACCTGAACCAATTTGACGGCCCCGAGGAGACGCTGTTATGAGCCAGGCCGCGATTCGACTCTGGCCGGAACTCGCTGATGCTGTGATCTCCCCCATGATTTACGGTCATTTCGCGGAACATCTGGGCCGTTGCATCTATGAAGGGATCTGGGTGGGCCCGAAGAGCCGTATTCCCAATGAAAAAGGAATGCGTCTGGATGTATTGGCTGCCTTAAAACACCTGCGCGCACCCATCTTGCGCTGGCCGGGAGGATGCTTTGCGGACGATTACCATTGGCGGCAGGGCGTAGGCCCGAAGAAGGACCGTCCAGCCACGGTGAACCTCTGGTGGCAGCAAACGGATCCGAACAGCTTTGGCACCCAGGAGTATATGAAGCTCTGTCAGGCATTGGGCTGTGATGCGAATATCTGTGTTAACGTTGGGAGCGGTTCGCCTAGAGAAGCGCGGGACTGGCTGGAGTATTGTAATTTCGGCGGCGACTCCGCCCTGAGCAAGGCGCGCGCAAAACATGGCCACCCTGAACCCTATGGGGTGCGCTATTGGGGCGTGGGGAATGAGCCCTGGGGCTGTGGCGGTCGTTTTACCGGTGGAGATTACGGCAAGGAATATGTCCGCTTTGCAAATTATATGAAGCAGATGGACCCGGAGATCGAACTCATCGCCGCCGGTACGCATTTCGGTGATTACAGCGACGCGCGATTGAACGCTTTCAATCATGATTTCTGTGCGTCCATGCCGCATGCGGATCTGATCGAACACCTATCCATTCATCGCTATTTCGCACGGGGTAAGGGTGATGATTTCAGTGAGAATGATTATAAGGCGCTCTTCGCGGATGTGCATACGCTGGAAAAGGATCTGCAACTGACCGAGGCAGTGCTGCGGTATTTCTATCCGGATAAGCACGTTGGGATTGCTGTGGACGAGTGGGGAATGTGGCATCCGGAAGCGACCCCGGAGAATGGCCTGGAACAGACGCATACTTTGCGGGATGCCTTGCTGGCGGCATCAGTGTTGAATCTCTTTAACCGTTGGGCACACCGTGTATCCATGGCGAATATCGCGCAGACGGTGAATGTGCTGCAATGCCTTGCCATGACGAATGGCGTGAAAATGTTTCTGACGCCGACCTATTATGTCTTCGATATGATGCGTCCGCACATGAACGGGAAGCGCGTTACACAGCAAGTGGAATGTGATAACTATGAGGCGCATCCTGTTGGCGAAAAAGAGAAAGCATCCGTTTCCCTGTTGGATGTCAGCGCCTCCCGCAGTGGAAAACGGCTTCATCTCACCGTGGTGAACCGCTCTCTGGATCAGGATATCGAGACGGAAATTGAGGTTAAAGATCTAAACATTAAAACAGCAAGCGGAAGCCTGTTGCATGCTGAAAGTCCGCAAAGCGCAAATACGTTTGAACAACCGCGAAGTGTGCGAAATAAACGCTTTAAGCTACAGGCCGAAGCATCGAAACCGCTAATCCATGTTTTCCCTGCGCATTCCGTCACCGCCATCGCGTTGACCCTGGAATAACACTATGGCCACCCCCCTGATCTCAGTCATATTGCCCTTTTATAACGCTGAATCCACCCTTGAACGTGCCATAGCGTCCATTCAACAGCAGACCTGTAAAGATTGGGAATTGCTGACGGTGGATGATGGCTCCACGGATGACTCACGCAGCATCGTAGAACAGCTCGCGAAACTGGATTCACGTATCCACATCGTTGGCAAGGATCATCGGGGAATTGTTGGCGCGTTACAACAGGGCTGTGCAGCAGCTTCAGGACACTTTCTGGCCCGGATGGATGCCGATGATTTTTCGATGCCGTTACGCTTTGAACGGCAACGGGCATTCATGGAGGAAAACCCGAAAGCGGGACTCTGTGGCGTACAGGTGAAAATGGTGGGGGGTAAGATCGGTGAAGGTCGTCAGCGCTATGAAAACTGGTTGAACAGTATGCTTACGCCAGCACTGATCCAGCATGACCTCCTTGTAGAATGTCCGATTGCGCATCCCGCGTTTTTTATGCGCCGTGAATGTTTTGAGACGGTTGGCGGCTATCAGGATCACGGCTGGCCGGAAGATTACGATCTGGTCATGCGCGTGGCCTTATCCGAATGGCAATTAGGCAATGTCCCTGAAGTATTACTCGAATGGCATGATATCGTGGATCGTCTTTCCATGCGGGATCCCCGTTATGAAGAGGCTTCCTTTCGCGCTATAAAGCGCCATTACCTGATGCAATCCCATTTGAAGGGCGCGAAAACTTTCTATCAATGGGGTGCGGGCGAAGTAGGCAAGCGCTGGCTGCGGGAATGGACGAACCGAAAACCCGAGGCGGTAGTCGATATTCATCCCCGCAAGATCGGCAAGCGCATCCATGACATCGATGTTATTGCACCGGAGGACTTGCCTGAGGCGGGTACCACTTTCATCGTTATCGCTGTTGGCGCTCCCGGCGCACGCCGCGAAATTCGCGATTGGCTGAATCCGCGGGGCTATCGGGAAGGCGTGGAGTATTGTTTCATTGCTTAAATGAAGCTAACAACATAGCGGCAAATAAACGCGCGCCTTGGAATTGCCAATGGATTTATGATAGCGTCATAAGAAATAATAGTGGGAATTAAACGGGCGGTGCTATATCTGCTATGGTTGGGAAAAAACGGGATCTGACGAATTTAACGGCCTATACCCAGGATGATACGCTTCTCGATGAGAGACTGATTTGTGATACACTAGGCCTTGATATATAGCGCCAAAGCTTGTTGAATTAAGGCGCATATGGATTGGCCTGTTTATTACGATGAGTGAGGTTTTGGCATGAAGGTGAAAGAATTAATCGCGGAATTAAACAAATACGATGGTGATATTGATGTGCTGCTTTGCTGTGAAGATGCAGAAGTTTTGAAACAGGAAGATGATTTCAGGCTTTTTGCTATTCATGCCATCAATAATGTTGAAATCCACGCAGAGAAACCCGCTGCCGCCGCAGCCAGTTTTACACACAATGACGTTAACCCCTCCAGTCCGCATCTGGTGATTGATATTACTTCCGACTTCTAGCCTGTCAGGGTGGTTCAAAATACCGCCTTCCCATATTGTTGACGCACTGCAACATTCATTTTCGACCTGGGAGAGAGTCATGTTCTTTTTTTCAATTGGCACATTACTGTTATTCTCCGCGGCGCAAGCCCCGCAGATGCTGGAAGCAAAACCCGTCTGGGCCGAGGGTCGCGCGAAGGAGATGAACGTCACCCTGAACTTCCGCGCGGTGATCCCTTCGCCTAAACCGGAGAAAACTACTCTCCGCCTGACGGCTTCAACCCTGTACCGTACCTATATCAACGGTGAATTCCTGGCGCATGGCCCTGCCCGTGCGGGACACGGCCATTATCGCGTCGATGAGTTTGATATCACGCCATACCTTACAAAAAGAAAGAACATCATTGCCATCGAGGTGGCCTCCTATAACTGCAATAGTTACTATCTTTTGGATCAACCCGGTTTCCTGCAAGCGGAAGTGGTTGTAGGGGATACAGTGTTGGCGGCAACAGGGAGCACAGACCATTCCTTTGAAGCAACGGTAATGGGTGAGCGTGTTCAAAAAGTGCAGCGCTACAGCTTTCAGCGTCCCTTTATCGAAGTCTATCGCATGCGAGCCGCGAGTAACGATTGGCGCACAGAAGTCAATGCGACTTTCCCGGCAATACCCTTGGAGGTCCAGGAAAATAAGCCGCTCATTGCCCGCGGTATTAACTATCCGGAATTCAAAACCATAACACCGAAGCAATATATTGCGACTGGTGATGTTGCCGTCGGCCCTGCACCGAAACAATACTGGCGGGATCGCGCATTGCGGAAAGTCAGCGATAAGCTGAAAGGCTATCCGCAGGAAGATCTGACACTGGTTCTTTCAGACGAATTGCAACATTTTCAATACACCCAAATGAAAATACAAAATGAATCCTGGCCCAATACGCCTATTGTTTTGGGAGAAGAGCAATATCAGATCGTCGATCTGGGCATAAACCTATCCGGGTTTACCGGCATGACCGTAACCTGTGAAAAACCGACCCGCCTGATTTTGATGCTGGATGAAATGCTGGAAGATCATGAGGGCCGTAAATATGTGAACTGGATGCGTCTCGGTTGTACCAGTGCCGTTCAGTGGGAACTGGAACCCGGTACCTATCATCTGGAGACCTTTGAGCCCTATACCCAACGCTATCTCGCGCTCGCCACTCTGGAAGGAGAATGTGTTGTCGAGGATCTGTACCTGCGCGAATACGTCACCCCGGATGTCTGGGACGCTACTTTCACCACACCGGACGATACGCTGAATATGATTTACGAAGCGGGACGGCAAACCCTGGCGCAGAATGCGGTGGATATTTTTATGGATTGTCCTTCCCGGGAACGCGCTGGCTGGCTTTGCGACAGTTTTTTCACCGCGCGTGCCGCCTTCCGGATGAGTGGCAATACCACTATCGAACGTAATTTCTTTGAGAATTACCAGCTTCCAGCTACCTTCGAACATCTGCCTGAAGGCATCTTTCCGATGTGCTATCCCTCGGACCATTATGATGGCGTCTTCATTCCGAACTGGGCGCTGTGGTTTGTGGTGGAACTGGAAGAATACCTGGCGCGATCCGGTGACCAGGAATTAGTGGATGCCCTGAAACCCAAGGTCATGTCCCTGTTCAACTATTTCAAAAACTTCGAGAACGAAGATGGCCTGCTGGAAAAACTGGAAAGTTGGGTCTTTGTCGAATGGTCCGAAGCGAACAAATTCGTGCAGGATGTGAATTATCCCTCCAACATGCTTTATGCCGGTGCATTATCCGCTGCGGGACGGATCTATAGCGATGAAGCGCTCTTGGACAAATCCACTGGCCTTCGTAAAACTATTCTTGAACAGTCCTTCGATGGAAAATACTTTGTTGACAATGCGATGCGCAAGGACGGTAAACTGGAGATCACCAAGAATCGGAGTGAAGTCTGCCAGTATTTTGCGCTTTTCTTTGAGATCGCCACCCAGGAAAGCCACCCGGAACTCTGGGTGACCCTACGCGACAAATTCGGCCCTGAGGCTACGGTGGATGGCGTGCATAAGGCCAACAGCTTTATCGGAAACATGCTCCGTTTTGAATTGCTTTCCCGTTATGGACGTTCCCAGCAGATCATTGATGAAAGCAAGGGCTACCTCGCCTATATGGCCGAACGCACCGGGACGCTCTGGGAAAATGTTCATGATCGCGCCAGTTGTAACCACGGTTTCGCATCGCATATTGTCTACACCTTCTACCGGGATGTGCTGGGCTTTCAGAAGGTGGATACGGTGAATAAAGAAATCCACCTGCGTTTTATGCCCTCCGATCTACCCTGGTGTAAGGGGACGTTCTACACACCAGATGGTCCTGTCACGATGTCCTGGACGCAGACTGAGGATAACTTTGTCTATTCACTATCAATACTCCCAGATAATTATCGTATAACGGTCGAGAATAAAACAGGGAAAAGCCTGCATAAGATTTAATGGAAGCATTATTTGGCAATGAGTATCTCAGTGAGAAAATACGCCTCGCAAAAACGCAGTATTACTCCAGCTTCAGGGATAACACACTGACGCCAAGCTGGTCTGAATCATTCGAAGCGCCGCCGGTGGCTTCTTCGGGGGACTTGGCATCGGGCGTATGGAAGGTCAGGCGTAGCGGGGTACCTTTCATGAGGGCTTTGGCAGGGAGGGTCACAGTGATGATTTGGGATCGCGAGAAAACCCACCATTTACCTATGTGATCCCCATTGGCGGAGAGTAACAGCCGTTGAGAGCCATAGGCGCCGCCAACCTTAAGAGTGAGTTTAACGTCCCTTGCCACTTTCTGAACCGGCAGGGTCAGCACACTCTTGTTGCTTTCATCTCGCGCCACCGTCCAGGCCATTCCTTTTTCAAACCGCCACCCGGCATCCGCATACGCCACTGCATTACCGCCGCGTTTGAATAACAATTCGGTTCCCCAGGTATAAGGAGCGGGCGCCTTTGCCGCCTTCTCCTGCGCATAAGGGGCAGTGAGCATGATCCCAATCAGCAGGAACTGTATAAATGTGCGTAGTTTTATATGCATTCAGAAAAACTTCCTTCTATCCTTAGCGTAAATTTTATTCCACTGATACCAGCTTCAAATAATCCAGACCGAACATGTAGCGCTTCGGTGCGCTGCGTGGATTCGCGCCGACCACGACGACCTTGAGGGTGTTCTTGCCTTTTTGGAGATCGAACTGGCCAATCGTTGCTTCAGGGGTGGGGGCGACGTTGGTGTCGAAGAAATCGAGTACGCCCGCTTCCACATCATTTACAAAGAGCCGCATCACGCCGTAATCGACTGCCTTCGTAAACACCGCTCGTACATCATACCGTCCCGCATCCGGCGCTTCAAAGCCCAGCACCAGTTCCTGCCCCGGCTCGGCATCCGTCCACCATAACTGACTGCCCCCGCTCCAGGGCCAACTATCCGATTCCTGACTTTGATGATTGCCGCCGCTCATATTGACGACCTTCATCTTTTCCCCCTCTAAAGCACCCTCTACGCTGGGTGGTTCCGGGATTGGCGGTGGCGTGACGATTTTCAGGTCCGCCGGGTCGATGGGTGCAAAATTATCCGTCCCGCCGGGCAGCGCATACCAGAATGACGTTGCCGCCATGTCCACCGTGCAGTCCGCCCAATGCCAGACTTCCATGTCGAATTTGAAAGCTTCGGTAAAGGGAATATTGTCCAGGATGTGATAGCGGCTCACACAGGTATGCCCGTAATTCCCGGGACCATCACAACGCGGCTGATTATGGTAGGCATGCGTGAAGACGCCGTTACTGCACCAGGCATAGCCGTAATAATCCTCTGACCCCGTCCCGAAATGGCTCGGGAAGGCCTCGTTATCCACATAAATCTTCTCATCACCCTCGCCCCACCATTGCTTCACCGGATTCGTCACATGCAGCATATCCCCTACGAACCGTCCCTTGCCCTGCGCCGCCATAAAAGTCCAATCCTGACGCGGCTGCGTCGGAATGTCATACTCCGCCCGCCATTTCGCGTGGAAGTACATGGACTTGTTCGTCCATTCGCGTGGGCTAGTTTCGATGTGCCCATTCAATTTCACGGATTGGTCACCATGATTCGTGATTTTTATGATTGCGGATTTTTTAAACGGCATCACCCAGCGACTGTACAGCGCATCGCCGCGATCCACGCCGCAAGGAAGAGACTGAAAGGTGTTAATACCTGGCGCAGTGCCAAAGAAATCCCCCAAGGGTGCTTGCACCGATGGCGCGGCCTGATCGTCAAAGGTAATTTCTAACACGCATTGCCTTAGTGCCAGTTCCATATCCTCCGCTTCTACGTTACATATGATGTTCGTAATAGCAGCTTCCCCTTCCAGGGTTAATTCTATATTCTCTTCAGGTGCTATTGTTTCATTAAAATGCGTTGCCTCAATAGGCATAACACGATAGCCGACAAAAATAGAAGTATCCAGATTCTCCAGTCTTTTCCGAACTCCATCCAACAGTTCCGCCTGCTCCTTCGCCATCGCCGCACGATACGTCTCCACTTGCGCGCCCTTTTCATAGGTTCGGTAGTTCACCTGGTAATAAATATCCGGCTTGCTGGTGGTGATTTTGCAGTGTTTGGCGTAGGGAATGGGGTAATGCGTATTCCAGCCGCGCGAACGTACGCCGGAGATGGGGGAGAGGAAAGGAGCGGTTTTACCGTCGAGCATGTCCTGCAACGGCATTTCGATCACGGGTTCCGGCTGCATATCGAGGTAGATACGGATGATCCCACCGTCATTAGCATTCGCCGACCAGATGCGCACAATCGCGCCCGGCCCTGGCATATCCGCCAACACCCACTCATCTTCACCATTCCGCGTTTCTTTACGCAGATGCTGGCCCCGATCGCCATTCGCGAACCAGTTCTCGTCCGTCAACACCTTGGGATCCGTCGAGCGACGATCCCAACTCGCGAACTGTTTGCAGGTATAAGCCGGATCCGGAAAACTCGCCAGCGCATCCAGATCCGCCATTTCCTTTAACAGCGACTCAAACGTCACCTCCGCGGCTATTCCCGTCACACTCACCGCCAGACAGATTGCTGCGATTGCCCATTGAAGCTTTCCGCGCATTACCGAATCCTCCCATTTAAAAGTTTAGAAACATGCCTTTGATAATATCGTTTGTGCAGTTCAAAGTAAAGCTGATTGTTCCAATAATCTTGCGTCTGAGATAATATTCAGGCATCCTATCATCAGAGTCAATAGATCATTTTGAGGAGTTAAGATGTTGAATCAACGCCTTACTATTATCATGATGGTATTGCTATGTCTGACATTGTCCGCCGCCATGGCGCCGAACCCTTCGTTGCGCTATGAAAAACAGGATACCTGGGCGGAAACCATGCTTGTTGCGCGCGCTTCGTGGCTGTCGGAACAGGCGGAAGTCACTTTTAAGCCCTTCATCAGTGAAGTGTTGCGGGGCGGCGATGCGCCAGTGCGGGTGGAGATGGATCTGCGTGGTGTGGATACCCTGCGGCTGATTGCTACCATCGGCCCGGATACCTATAGCTACGATCAGGCCATCTGGGGCAATGCTACGCTTACCGATGCCGCCGGAAAAACCGTGCGCCTGAGCGCCCTGAAACCCAAATCCGTTTCCGTCGGCTATGGCAAGCTGGAATCTGATCACAACCACACGGGTGCAGCGCTGAGGGTCGCCGGACAGTCCTTTGAACACGGACTCTGGGCCCATGCGCCCAGCGAGTTGGTCTATGAATTGAACGATGCCTATGTCCGCTTTGAGGCCTGGGTGGGGATCGACGCGGGCGCGGGCAAGAACGGCAGCGCGGTGTTTAAAGTGCTCAACGCAAAAGTCTCCCTCGAAATGCTCTGGGAGCGCATCAAGGCGGATTTCCCGCTTCAGTGTGCATACTTCACCCAGGACACCCAGAACAATCCCCTGATCTGGTTTTCACGTGATACCAGCCTAAAAGCGGAACAACGACTGCTCAAAACCGCCTTCGACGCCTTGGGTGCGCGCAGGAAAGATCTGCAACGGAACTATGCGCAGCTCCAGAAAAACAGCCCTGCCGCACAGGACCTCGCCTGGTTGCGTCTTTATGATGCCGTGGCGGAAGAACGTGAACTGACGCGCCGCCTTGCGCAGGAACTGGATCAGGTGAATCTTCCTGCCTTGCGACTGGCCATTGAAGATCTCATGCATGCCTTCCCGGAACAGTACGCCAGGGGCGCAGGCTACCTCAAAGAACTGGGCACGACGGCGGAGGATTGGGAATCCCTGAAAGTGGCCGTACTCGAAGGGGATAATGATGCCGCACAACGTGCTGGGAAAGTGTTGGCGATCCGCCGCGAAGCCCTGCTGGCCAATCCGCTGATCGATTTTAATCGCCTGCTGGCGGTACGGCGCAACGAAAAGGCACCTTCTTTGGGGCTGCCCTGCAACTGGCAGGGAAATTGCTCGCTGCCCAAGGGACGCTACGATAACGATATCATCCTGCTGGAGATGGAACCTTACGGTGCGATCACTTCGCTTTATAAACCGCACGAGAATGATTTCCTGGGCGATGTGGATCTTCATTTCGATGCTGATAAATTTATTTTCTCCATGGCGGGCAGCCACGGGCTCTCCCAGATTTGGGAACTGGCCTTCACCGAGGATCCGCTTGCAACCGATCTCCCAGCCTATGCATTGCGCCAGGTGACGTTGGGCAAGGATGGTGACGTGGACAACTATGATGCCTGCTATCTGCCCGATGGCCGTATTATCTACGCTTCCACTGCCTGTTATACCGGCATTCCCTGCGTCTTCGGCGGCGATTCGGTGGCGAATCTCTGTATCATGGATGCCGACGGCGCTAACATCCGCCAGCTCTGTTTCGATCAGGATCATAACTGGTGTCCCACGGTGATGCCGAACGGCCGCGTACTCTATCAGCGCTGGGAATACACCGATACCCCGCATTCCAATACCCGCCTGCTCTTCAGCATGAACCCCGACGGCACCAGCCAAATGGAATATTACGGCAGCAATTCCTATTGGCCCAACAGTTTTTTCTATGCGCGTCCCGTCCCGAATCACCCTACAAAAGTCGTGGGCATCGCAACAGGGCATCACGGCGTTCGGCGTATGGGGGAAATGGTGATCCTGGATCCGGCGCTAAGCCGCCGCGAAGCGAAAGGGGCGGTGCAACGTATTTCCGATCATGGTGAAAAAGTGGAGGCGATTTACCGTGATCAACTGGTGGACGATTCCTGGCCGAAGTTTTTGCATCCCTACCCGCTCAGCGAAAAATACTTTCTGGTCTCCGCGAAATTGAACAAAGATGCGAACTGGGGCATTTATTTGGTCGATATCTTCGACAATATGCTGTTGATAAAAGAAACGCCGGGCTATGTCCTCTTTGAACCGGTTCCCCTGCGCAAGACCCCGAAACCACCTGTAATTCCAGACAGGGTAAACCTGGCGAAAAAGGAAGCCGGCATTTATCTCGAAGACATCTATCAGGGGGAGGGGCTGCGGGGTGTACCTCGAGGCACGGTCAAAGAACTCCGCGTTTACACCTATCAATACGCCTACCGTAAAATGGGCGGCCTGATGGGCATGGTCGGCATGGACGGACCCTGGGACGTGCGCAGGATCCTGGGCAAGGTGCCCGTGGAGGAGGATGGTTCAGCCTTCTTTGAAGTGCCTGCCAATACCCCTATCGCGATTCAGCCGCTGGATGAGGAAGGCAAGGCGATCCAGCAGATGCGAAGTTGGTTTACCGCCATGCCTGGCGAAGTCCTCTCCTGCGTAGGCTGTCACGAGCAGCAGAATTCATCACCTCCCGCTAAGCAAAGTATTGCGGCGCTTCGTGCGCCCTCGAAGATTCAACACTGGTACGGTCCGCCCCGCGGCTTCAGTTTCGCACGTGAAGTGCAGCCGGTGTTGGACGCCTATTGCGTGGACTGTCATGGTGAAAAGCGCGACAAGAAAACGACCCCCGACCTGCGTGGCACGAAGAACATTACCGACTGGACGTCGAAGATCTCCGGACGTGCTGATCCCAAGAATGGCGGCAAGTTCTCCGTCGCCTACGCGGAATTACACCGTTATGTGCGCCGCGCGGGGATTGAAAGCGACTACCACATCCTCACGCCGATGGAATACCACGCCGACACCACGGAACTCGTGCAGATGCTGCAAAATGGTCATCATGCTGTCGAACTCAACGCAGAAGCCTGGGATCGCCTGATCACCTGGATCGATTTTAATGCACCCTATCACGGCAGTTGGACGGATATGATGGGCGATGACTATGTTGCGCATCACGCGGATCGCTGCAACACCTTGCGTAAGGAATATGCCGGGATCGACCTCAACTATGAAATCTACCCGGACCTGCCTGTCCCGACCTTCAACAAATCCGTGTCGACGGTTACTGCGAATGCAACAGTGTCACCGAAGCTGGCAGATTGGCCCTTCAGCGAAAAATCAGCCCGTGAACGCCAGGCGGAACAATCCCACGCGCATCAGGTTGACCTGGGAGACGGTATGGATCTCTCCCTGGTGAAAATTCCCGCGGGCGATTTCGTGATGGGCGGTTATAACGGTCATGTTGAGGAAAAACCCCGCACGGCGGTGTCCATTGATGCCGATTACTGGATCTCACGCTTCGAGATCAGTAACGCCCAGTATGCGCAATTCGACCCTGAGCATGACAGTCGTGTTGAAACCAAACACGGCTACCAGTTCGGCGTGCATGGCTACCCGCTCAATAATCCCGAACAACCCGTCGTGCGGGTGAGTTGGGAACAGGCCATGGCCTTTTGTGACTGGTTAAGCGAGAAGACGGGTAAAACCTTTACTTTGCCCACCGAAGCGCAATGGGAATACGCCTGCCGCGCGGGGAGTGATACCCCTTTCTTCTTCGGCGATCTGGACAGCAACTACAGCCAATACGCCAATGTCGCCGATAAGTCCCTCCCTGAATTCGTCAGCGATCCTTATAAGGTCTTTGCGCCATTGAAAGATCTGAACCGTTACGACGACTGGATCCCCCGGGATGACCGTTATAACGATGGCGCTTTTCTGCCTGCAGATGTAACGGGATATAAACCCAATGCCTGGGGCGTGCATAACATGCACGGCAATGTCTGGGAATGGACCCGAAGCGCATTGCAGCCTTATCCCTATGATGCTGGCGATGGCCGTAATGCAAGAAGCGATACAGGCAATAAACGTGTCGTGCGCGGCGGGTCCTGGTACGACCGCCCCAAACGCGCCACCGCTTCGGTACGCCTCGGCTACCAGCCTTGGCAACGCATCTTTAACGTAGGCTTTCGTGTCGTCTGTCTGGACGAGTAGGGAATCTTGCGGCATGCTTTGCAGCTATAATGCCCGTAGATTTTCTTCGGCATCTGGAAAATCCGCGCATAACACTAGCGCTCGCTGAAAACTCTCCCGGGCTTTATCGACTTGTCCTAAGGCATGCAACACGACGCCGAGGTTGTTATAGGAGAGTGGATCCTCTGGATCCAATTGCGCCGCGCCAACCAGGGGAGAGAGGGCCTGCTGCGTCTGCCCAGCCTGAAAAAGGCGCTCGCCTTCCCGACGCAGGTCGTGCGCTTTCAGCAGGTGCTTAAACTCTTTGACCTTCGGCACCAGGATCTGTGCTGCCGCCAGTTCATTACGCGCCAGCTCCGGTAATCCCTGACGATCATAGACTCTAGCCAGATAAATCCGCGCCATCACATTCCCAGGCATCACCTGCAAAACCGACTCCAGCCGTTCTTTCGCCTCATCAATACGTCCCTCCCGATAGGCCACCGCCCCCAATGTCATCACTACATGCGGCGGACGGATATCCTGCGTTTCCAGTTGCGTCAAAACGGTTTTCGCCGCCTCGAAATCGCCCCGGTTTAGTAAGATGTTACTCAAAGTCGTCGCCGCCGCTAGGTGCAGCGGATCCATTTCCATAACTTTCTGGCAGATGATTTCTGCTATCTCTGTTTGCCCACAGGCCAGCGCCTGTTCCGCGAAATCGTGTAGTGCTTTCGGATCGTCAGGATGTTCTTCCGCTTTCTTCAGGGCAATCTCAAGGTACAGTTTAGCCTTTTTCCCCGTTCGGCTGGCCTGCTCGTCAAAGCCGTAATGATGGATTAGTATCGAAGCTTCCTGTCGGATGCGTCCCTGCGCTTCAACCACACTTTCCGTAATGTTTTCATGAATCGCTTCACGATATATATAACCGCGATGGTTTCGGAAGAGGCGTAACAACGGTGCGGAGATATAGCCGGAATAGTCTTTGGTGTAAGGGGTAACTTCAGGGATAGCCACCCAGCGCCAGGCACGGGGATCGTCACAATAATTCGCCAACGTCACCTCCACTGCATCCGCTCCCTCGCCATCCGCATCCACCAGCGCACGGATTTGCTCTGCTCCCGCAGGGTCCAGCACTTCATCCGCATCCATATGCAGCAGCCAATCCCCCGTCGCCAAGGACATGCCTGTATTCCGCGCCATAGCGAAATCATTCTCCCAGGGGATCTCCTTGATTACTGCATCATAGTTTTTCGCAATCGTAATCGTATCATCCGTCGATCCCGTATCCGCCAACACGATCTCATCCGCAATCCCGCGAACGCTCTCCAGGCATTCCGCCAGACAAGCGGCCTCGTTCTTCACGATCATGATGATGCTTAGTGTAGACATGAGGGAATCTTTCACGGATTAGGCTACAATGCCAGCGCCTTCAGCGGGGGAGGAGTAGATGAGTTCACCTTCCAGACGTGTTGATTCTGTATAGCCTTTCATCAGCGCAGCGCCGAAGGCTTCCGCTTGATCCCTTGCGACCAGGTTGATGGTGCAGCCGCCAAAACCCGCACCGGTCATGCGCGCGCCGTAACAGCCCTCCAGTGAACGCGCCACTGCGGCCATGGCATCAAGCTCCGGACTCGTCACCTCGTAATCTTCGCGCAGACTGGTGTCAGAGGCGTTCATCAGTTCGCCGAGTCTCTCCAGATCGCCCACTCGCATCGCTTCACAGGCCTGTTGGGTGCGTACGTCTTCGGTGATGACATGTCGCGCACGACGGAAGGCTTCTATGGACATATGGTTGCGGCTGGCTTCCAATTCTGCCAGCGTGAAATCGCGAAGGTGCGTTCCCGTATGGGGG
>Ga0255419_10144_pt1 | contig 14372 bp, 13 predicted proteins | sample ANMaggSeSYBR02J3_FD_182658 | JGI IMG/M metagenome (GOLD analysis project Ga0255419, IMG submission 182658) | Sediment cell enrichment communities from methane seep in Santa Monica Basin, California, United Staets - ANME aggregate JGI... | ecosystem: Environmental > Aquatic > Marine > Cold seeps >...
GCACCAGGTTGCCATCCGTGATTACGGTCGGGGTGTTCCCCTTGGAAAAGTGGTAGATGTAGCCTCTAAAATGAACACAGGTGCCAAATACGATTCCAAGGTATTTAAGAAATCTGTTGGGCTTAACGGCGTTGGAATTAAAGCAGTAAATGCTCTCTCATCCAGCTTTACCATACAATCAATAAGAGAAGGGAAAGAAAAGTCGGTGGACTTCAGCGAAGGGGAAATCGTGAATAATCATCCCCAACGGAACTCTTCTGAAAAGAACGGAACACTGATCACCTTTGAGCCTGATCACACCATGTTCGGAAAATTCAACTTTATCGATGAGTACATCGAGACGATGCTCCGCAACTACACCTATCTGAATACCGGGCTCACCATCTCTTATAACGGGCAAAAGTTCCAGTCGAAAAACGGACTCCTCGACCTGCTGCAGGAAAATATGAGCGGAGAAGGTCTCTACCCCATTATTCACCTGAAGAACGGGGATATCGAAGTGGCCATCACCCATGGTAACCAGTACGGTGAAGAGTACTACAGCTTTGTAAATGGACAACATACCACCCAGGGGGGCACCCACCAGGTGGCATTTAAAGAGGCGCTGGTCAAAACCGTTCGTGACTTTTTCAAGAAAGATTTTGATGCTTCCGATATCCGTACCTCCATCATAGCTGCTGTCAGTATCAAGGTAGAGGAACCGGTATTTGAATCACAGACCAAAACCAAGCTGGGATCGAAAGATATTGGTCCTAAGGGACCCTCGGTAAGGAACTTCATTGTGAACTTCCTCACCACAAAGATGGATGATTACCTTCACAAGCATGGTGAAACGGCCCATGCCATTCTGAAGAAGATCCAGGAGTCGGAGAAAGAGCGCAAGGCCATTTCCGGGATCAAAAAACTAGCCAGGGAGCGTGCCAAGAAGGCGAATCTGCATAACAAGAAGCTGCGCGACTGCCGTATCCATTACAATGGGAAAGATGACCGAAAAAACGAATCCACCCTATTTATTACCGAGGGGGATTCTGCATCCGGCTCCATCACCAAATCAAGAAGCGTAAACACCCAGGCAGTTTTCAGCCTCCGGGGAAAACCTCTGAACTCCTTTGGCCTTACCAAAAAAGTGGTCTATGAAAATGAAGAGTTCAACCTGCTCCAGGCGGCCCTGAATATTGAGGACGGACTGGACGGATTGAGGTACAAAAACGTGGTGATTGCAACAGATGCAGATGTGGATGGCATGCATATCCGCTTGCTTTTGCTCACCTTTTTCCTGCAGTTCTTTCCCAACCTGGTTCGAAACGGCCATCTTTTCATCCTGCAGACTCCCCTTTTCAGGGTCAGGAACAAGAAAGAGACCTTCTACTGTTACTCCGATGAGGAGAAGAAAAATGCCATGGAGAAACTGGGAAGGAATCCAGAGATCACCCGCTTCAAGGGATTGGGTGAGATCTCCCCGGACGAGTTTAAGCATTTCATTGGTCCCGATATCAGGCTGGAGCCGGTACGCCTGAAGAAAGAGGATGACTTGAAAGAGATCCTTGGCTTCTATATGGGTAAAAACACGCCCGAACGACAAAATTTTATCATAGACAGGCTCAGGGTGGAAGAAGATCCAGTGGAGATAGCCTGATCGCTATTTTACCTGCCCAGGTCATGAAGAATCAGTGTAGAAACAGATGAGAGACATCGACGATACATCATTGGACGCACAAGCTGAAGAGCAGCACTCCGGAGAGGAAGTGAAGATCACCCGCCTCACTGGGATGTATGAGGATTATTTTATTGATTATGCATCCTATGTGATCCTTGAACGTGCCGTGCCGCATATTATTGACGGACTAAAACCGGTCCAGCGGCGCATCATGCACGCCATGAAGAAGATCGATGACGGCCGCTTCAACAAGGTGGCCAATATCATCGGGAACACCATGCAGTTTCACCCCCATGGGGATGCCTCCATCGGAGATGCCCTGGTATCCATTGGACAGAAGGAGCTGCTGGTCGATACCCAGGGAAACTGGGGAAATATATATACAGGCGATGGTGCTGCTGCATCCAGGTACATTGAATCCAGGCTGTCTCCTTTTGCCAACGAGGTGCTTTTCAATTCCAAAACTACCGAATGGAAACTCTCCTACGATGGCAGGAACAAGGAGCCTGTTACCCTTCCGGTGAAGTTCCCCCTGCTGCTGGCCCTGGGAGCGGAAGGGATCGCTGTTGGACTCTCCTCCAAGATCCTTCCCCATAACTTCAATGAACTAATCGATGCTTCCATCAGGTACCTGCAGGGAAAAGATTTTGAACTCTTTCCCGATTTTCCGACGGGCGGACTGGCAGAGGTATCGCGCTACAACGATGGCTTGCGTGGCGGAGCCATCCGGGTAAGGGCTAAAATCGAGAAGCTTGATAACAAAACCCTGGTAATTAAGGATCTTCCCTATGGGAAGAATACGGGATCCCTGATTGAGACCATCATAAAAGCCAGTGAGAAAGGGAAGATCAAGATTAAGCGGATCGACGACAATACTGCCGAAAACGTGGAAATCCTGGTCCATCTGGGTTCCAATGTAAGTTCTGATAAAACCATCGATGCACTCTATGCATTTACCGATTGCGAAATCTCCATTTCACCTAATTGCTGTGTAATCGACGATGACAAACCCCGTTTTGTGGGAGTCAGTGAAATCCTGAGGGTCAATGCCGACCACACCAAGGAACTGCTCAAACAGGAACTGGAGATCAGGCTCAGGGAGTTGCTGGAAGACTGGCACCTCTCCTCGCTGGAAAAGATCTTTATCGAGAAACGAATCTACCGCGATATCGAGGAGTGTGAGACCTGGGAAGCAGTCATCGAAGCCATCGATAAGGGCCTGGATCCATACAAGAAGTTGTTGATGCGGGAAGTCACCCGGGAAGACATCATCAAACTTACCGAGATCAAAATCAAACGTATCTCAAAGTTCGATGTGAAACGGGCCGATGAGCACATTAAAGGCCTGGAAGAGGCAATGGAGGAGGTGAAGAACCACCTGGCCAACCTGGTGGCTTATACCATCGATTACTTCAAACAGATCAAAAAGAAGTATGGTAAGGGGAGGGAACGCAGAACCGAACTCAGAAACTTTGCCAGCATCGAAGCCACAAAAGTGGTGGTGGCCAATCAGAAGCTCTATATGAGTGCCAAGGACGGCTTCATTGGCACCTCCCTGCGAAAAGACGATTATGTTTGTGACTGTTCAGACATTGATGATATCATCGTTTTTCTGAAAGATGGAACCTATACCATCTCCAAAGTAGCTGACAAACAATTTGTAGGCAAAGATATCATCCATGCGGCTGTCTTTAAGAAAAACGATAGTCGTACCATTTATAATGTGGTCTACTTCGATGGCAACTCGGGGAATGTAATGATGAAGCGCGCACCGGTAACCGGGATAACCCGCGACAAACAATATAATATTGGCAAGGAGCACAAGCACTCCAAGATTCTATATTTCAGCGCCAATCCCAATGGTGAAGCTGAAGTAATCAAAGTTTACCTCAGGCCCAGACCGCGACTGAAGAATCCTGTTTTTGAGTTTGATTTTGCCGAACTGGCCATCAAGGGTAGAGGTACCCTGGGCAATATCCTGACTAAGTTTTCGGTCCAGAAAATCGTTATTAAAGAAAAAGGGGTGTCCACCCTGGGGGGAAGGAAGATCTGGTTCGATGAGGACGTAATGCGCCTGAATGTGGATGCAAGGGGAATATTCCTTGGCGAATTCACCGGGGACGACCAGATCCTTGTAATCACCAAATCGGGGAACTTCAGAACCACCAATTTTGATCTCAGCAACCATTTTGAGGACGATGTGCAGATCATCGAGAAATTCAGAGCAGAAAAGATCTGGTCGGCAGCCTATTTCGATGCTGAACAGAATTATTACTACCTGAAACGCTTCTTAATCGAACCTGGTGCCAAACAAACCCGCTTTATCGGGGAGCACCCCGAATCGAGACTTATCAGTGTCACCGAGGTAGAGTATCCACGGTTGGAACTGAAGTTTGGCGGCAAAAACAAGGATCGTAATCCGGAAATCATCGAGGTAGCAGAGTTTATCGGGATCAAGAGTTTCAAAGCCAGGGGCAAGCGGCTTTCCAACTACGAGGTTAAAGTGATCCAGGAATTAACCCCTGAGGGGATCGAAGATCCGATAAAGGAGGAGCCGAAACCAGAAGTTAAGAAGCCCGAGGTGAAGAAGAAAAAGGAGAAAACACCTGAATTAAAGGAGTCTGAAGTTACAAAAACTAAGACTAAGAAAACCAAGGCTAAAGCACCAAAGACCAAAGCACCAGAAGCTAAAGCACCGGAGGCTAAGACTTCAGCTAAAAAAGAGTCCCCTAAAAAGAAACCTGCTGAAAAAGCAACTCCGAAAAAAACAAAAGAGGCCAAACAGGATCCCGATGAGGTTCCCCTGGAGGTGGTAAAACCAAAAGAAGAAAAAGGGGACTCGGAGAATGATGATAAAAAAGGCTCAGCCGGACAATTCACTTTAGAATGGTAGCATGAATACCAGGATATTTCTGATCGGTTTCATGGGCTCGGGAAAATCTACCCTGGGATCAAAACTGGCGCGACATCTAGGATATCAATACACAGACATGGACAAGCTGATTGAAGAGACAGCTGAGATGTCAATCCCTGCTATCTTCAGTGAACATGGCGAAGAGGTTTTCAGGAAGTGGGAATTCGATATCATGACAGAATTGTGCCTTCATGAAAAGCTGGTGATCTCAACAGGTGGAGGAGCACCCTGTCATTCCCAAATGATGGATCTGATGAATGCGCATGGAACAACTATCTACATTCAGTTATCCCCTGAAACATTGAAAGACCGGTTGATCCGGTCCAAAACCGAGCGCCCGCTCATCAAGGGAAAACCCGAACCTGAGTTGCTTGAATTCATCAAAACTCTTCTCGAAAAACGAGAGCCCTTCTATAAGCAGGCCACCCATACTGCAGACGGAATAAACCTTCGCTCCGAAGACTTGGTTGAGCTATTACTCGATTCTTAACCTGATTTCCTATCTTTAAGCTGTGAAACATTATTTCCATTTTTTGATTGTTGGTGCAATTCTACTGGGATCACTCATTATTTTCAATAATCAAAATAGCGAGAGTGTCACCCAAATCACAGACAATCCTGACCTTGTACAAATTGAGTTTCTGGCTGAAATTTGTTCCAACCAGACTGCTGCATCCTCACTTCCTTCCTACAGGCTTAAGCCGGAAATAGCTTATGAGTCCAAAGCAGGCAATCTCAAACACCTTGAATATCTGAACAGTGCAGAACATCAGGTCCGTAGTAAAAACCAGATGCAAATTCATCTGGAACTCTTACCTGTTTTTGGTATTCAGTCTGGTCAATATCATCACCATTACTCGAGGTCGGACGATCCGCCCCTCTCCTGAGTTAAGCACATTCATTAAATATTTTCAGGCAAGGACCTGGTTTCATCACATGAAGCCGTGTTCTTAATTATTTCATTAATAATAACTTATACTTAGTCATATGAAAACTATAAAATATATCATTCTGGGAGTGATCCTCTCGTCATTAGTTGTCAGCAGCTTTTCCTTTTCTCCTTCTAAAAAGAGTTTTGCCCAGACAGAAACACTGGTATTTTGCGAGACCTATACACAGCAGGAGGTGATTTCAAAACTCGATCCGAAAGACACTTTTTTCTCTTGGGTTCATTTGCATGAAACATATCCTGAAAGTTCAAAGATCGGCACATGCAATGAAGCCGATTTGAAGCACTTGTGGAATTATATCCAGGGTGAAGCATTTCAAAATAAATTTCCAAATGACCTGATCATCACCACAGGAGCAGAAGTAAACGATCAGATGATTTCACTGTATGCCATCCGGAAGTCTGAAGTGAACGATATTTTTCCTTCAAAGCAGGATATAGATGAAGTAAGCGTTAGAAAAACCGATCATGAAGAGAACTATGCGCTTTATTTAAGTTTTTCAGGTTCTGGTACTGAGAAATGGGCAACCATGACACGTAAAAACAAGGGAAAGGATATCGCAATTCTTTTGGAAGGCAAGGTTATTGCAGCGCCCAGGGTCATGGAGGAGATTAAAAACGGGGAGTGTTCGATAAGCGGAAAATACACCGAGGTTGAAATCAACCAGCTGAAGGCAGCGCTTAAAAATTAAGGTAGTTTTCCAGAAGCGGCAGTATCAATAAGCACACCTGAAGTTAGGTATACTCGAGAGGAAGCCTTTGCCAACCATAGGTTGGGAGCAGCAACGATCGGGTATACCTAACATATTGAAAGGTGTAGCTTCGTATACGCCGTTTCTTAAAACATCCCCATTAGGAGCTCTTCGTTCTCCAATCCGCTTATAAAGTCAGAGACCTTCGTTTCGGAAAGTTTGTTACGTATGGTTTCCGGATCATGGATGCATCCTACCAGCATCTGCTCCAGTAAAGTAACATCCTTTTGTGAGCTAAAATCACCCACGATCTTTAGCTCTTTTATGATCCCCTTCTCCACATTCATATGGAGATCCAGCTGACCCGTTTTAAAGGAGATACTCTGGCAAAACTGATATTTAGGCGAGTATCCAAAATTCCACTCCCAGGTGGAAAATTTCGAGTCACGTAAAGCGCTTATTTCCTTAATATCCGTTTCACTAAAATTATAGGAACGGGCGTCCTTATTGCTCCGGAACATATGATTAAGGATCCTCTGTTGAAACATCTCCACATCCATCTGCTCCGGGAGATGATCCCTGATATTTGTTACCCTGGATGGAACCGACTTCACGGCCCTGTCCGTAAACCTGTCCTTTACGGTCCTCAGAGCGGCACTCATATGTCCCATCTCTGATGAAAACAGTAAGGTGCCATGATGCAAAACCCTCTGTTTAAATACATGACTTGCAGTCCCCGTAATTTTCAGCCTTTTAAGTAATAGTTCGTTGCGTTTACCCAGACTGACTTCCAGTCCCATCTCTTTCAAAGCCTCTACAATGGGCAGGGTAGCTCGTTTGTAGTCCACCAACTCACCCTCCTTCCCACTGGTAAAAAAAGCGAAATTGAGATTCCCCAGGTCATGAAATACAGTACCCCCCCCGGATATCCTTCTGGCTACCAGGATATCATGCTCCTGGACAAAGGGCAGATTAATCTCGGCCAGTGTGTTCTGATGCTTTCCCACCACTATGGATGGGGCATTCCGGTACAGCAACAAGAGATCTTCCTTGAAGCACTTAAGCAAGTACTCCTCCGAGGCCAGGTTAAAGTAAGGATTGGTATTTGGGCTGACGATGCAGAGCATAGGGCTTAACAATCAGGATGTAGATGTGCGAGAGCCCTGGACTATCCACCAGTTTTCTGGTAATTTTGAAAGGATCCACCTGGATAGCAGGAATAGCATAGTACCACATCCTGCTCCCCAAATTCCCCCGGCCAGAACATCGCCCGGGTAATGCACTCCCAGGTATACACGGCTGTAGGCCACCAGCAGTGCCCAGCTTAGCATCAGGGCAGTGAACCATCGCTTTTTGATCCATAAGAGGACCAGAAATGCCACGGAAAAAGAGTTGGCTGCATGGGAAGAGATAAATCCGTACTGCCCACCACATTTATTATTGACCAGGTGAACAAGGCCATCAAGAGAAGGTTCATGACAGGGTCTTAAACGCTGAAAAACATTCTTGAAAAGGTGAACCGAAGTCTGGTCGGCCAGGGTAATCACCAGGATAATAAATAGCAAGATGGGAACAAGCTGCCACTTAAGCTTCCAGGCCATAAAAGCAAGCAGAAAAAGATAGAAGGGCCACCAGGTGGTTTTACCACTGATCCACCACATTATCCCATCAAACGCCTCACTGTGCCATCCATTAATAGCCAGGAATATCTGTGTATCAAGCTTTAAGATCCAATCCATAAGCAATCAGGAATTCAGCATCTTCCAGATAGTATCCTTGAGGGCCACCAGGCCCAGGTTTGCAACCGCTGAAATAAAATGGTAGCTGACATCAGGTAATTCCTTTATGATCTCTTCGGTGAGTTCATCATCCAGCAGGTCAGATTTGGTAATCACCAGCAAGCGCTGCTTATCCAGCAATTCAGGATTATACTCCTCCAACTCATTTAGAAGGATTCTGTACTCCTCAGCTATATCATTGCTATCGGCCGGCACCATAAACATCAGCATGGAATTGCGCTCTATATGCCGCAAAAACCTGTGCCCAAGCCCCTTCCCTTCACTGGCACCCTCAATTATCCCGGGAATATCGGCCATTACAAAAGAGCGGTCATCACGATATTTTACAATGCCAAGATTGGGCACAAGAGTTGTAAAGGGATAGTCTGCAATTTTGGGTTTGGCTGCTGAAATAGCGGCCAAAAGGGTTGATTTTCCTGCATTTGGGAAGCCCACAAGACCCACATCAGCCAAAAGCTTTAATTCCAGAATAAACCATCCCTCTTCGCCGGGCTCACCAGGTTGTGAAAAGCGGGGAGTCTGATGGGTTGACGATTTGAAATGATCATTACCCTGTCCGCCCCGGCCACCCTGAATCAGCACTTTTTCTTCATCCTGTGATGTTATCTCGAAGAGTACTTCCTGGGTCTCTGCATCCCGGGCCACTGTTCCAAGTGGAACCTCAATATAGGCATCTCCCCCACTTGCCCCGGTTTTTAGAGACGATCCTCCACTGTCGCCATGGGCGGCAAATACATGTCTCTTATATTTCAGATGCAGCAGGGTCCAGAGTTGTTCATTACCCCTGATAATCACATGTCCTCCCCTTCCTCCATCACCTCCGTCGGGACCACCTTTCGCGGTGAGCTTGTCACGACGCAAATGGGCAGAGCCAGCTCCTCCATTGCCTGAACGGCAAAAGGCTTTTACATAGTCAACAAAGTTGGCATTGGACATGTGTTCTTAGCATAAAAACAAATTACTCTTTCACCTTGGAGATCACCTCTACAATACCTTCAAAAATCTTATCTACAGAACCGGAACCTTCCACGGCTGCATGCTTGTGCATTTTATCGTAGTAGTAGGTTACCGGAATGGTCTGCCTGTTATAAACATCAATGCGGTTGTTAATGGTCTCCAGGTTATCATCTGAGCGTCCGGTATCCTTTCCCCTTTTCAGGAGTCTCTTTACTAATTCTTCACGACTCACCTCAAGTGAGATCATTACTCCCACCCGCTCATCATAATCGGTCAGAGCCTTACGGAGCTCCCTGGCCTGCTCTACGGTCCTCGGAAAACCATCAAAGATAAAACCAGCTCCATTCTGATGCACTTCAATTTTGTTCCTGATCATTCCAATTACAATCGAGTCCGAAACCAATTCTCCTTTATCCATAATCACCTTGGCCTGCTTTCCCAGTTCTGTCTGAGCAGCTACCTCTTCCCTCAACAGGTCTCCAGTAGAAATATGAACCAATCCATATTTCTCAATTACCTTTTCCGACTGCGTTCCTTTTCCCGATCCCGGAGGACCAAATAATACAATATTCAGCATGTTTTTTCAGTTTTTTTTAACGCAACCAAAAGTAGTAAATAGTTGGCTTATTCATCTACCAGCTGGTAGATTTCACGGAAATTTCTACCATAACCGTCATAATCGAGCCCGTATCCAAGGATAAAGTTGTTTGGTATCTCCATTCCCACATAATCAAGTTTCACCTTTTTCACCGTGGCTTCTGGTTTGTGAAGAAAGGTTGCCACCAGGATCTCCTTAGGTTCGTATCCCGACAACTGCCTGATAATAGTTTCCAGAGTTACACCGGTATCAACGATATCCTCCAGCACTACCACCACCCGGTCCTTCAGGTCGCGATTTAATCCAATTAGCTGCTTAACCCTGCCGGTCGACTTTGTTCCACTATATGATGCCAGTTTCAGAAAGGTAATCTGACAGGGAAAAGTGAGCTGCTTATACAGGTCGCTCGCAAACATAAACGCACCGTTCAGAATACCCAGAAATATTGGATCTTTACTTGCCAGATCACGATTCATCTCCTCTGCCATCCGATTGACTTCTTTCTGAATTGCTTCCTCAGCAATAAATGGTTCAAAACTTCGATCGCGAACCTGAACAATCTTACTATCCATAGGTCTTATTTTATATTAAAGTACGCATCAAAATGCAGGAATAAAAATAATTGTATTTTCGTTAACTGATAATCACCGCAAAACTACATAAACAGATGAATCCTAAAGTTAGTATTATCATGGGAAGCACTTCGGACCTTCCCATAATGGAGCAGGCAGCAAAGCTGCTGGATGAATTTGAGATCCCTTTTGAGATCAATGCCCTTTCGGCGCACAGAACACCGGACCAGGCCATGGATTTTGCAAGAAATGCTGCAGGAAGGGGAATCAGAGTAATTATTGCCGGAGCAGGTGGAGCTGCACACCTTCCCGGGGTAGTGGCAGCGCTAACACCTCTGCCGGTGATTGGAGTTCCCATCAAAGCATCTATTTCCATTGATGGTTGGGATTCCATCCTGAGCATCCTGCAAATGCCTCCAGGAATCCCCGTAGCCACGGTAGGCCTGGACGGAGCCAGAAATGCCGGGATCCTTGCAGCACAGATCCTGGGCACAGGGGATCCGGAAATAATGGAGAAAATGCTGAAGTTCAAAGACAGTCTGGCTTCAAAGATTGTTAAGGCAAACGAGGAGTTAAGGGAAGTTAAGTTTAAATTTAAAACCAACTGATGATGGGATAATATCACCACCAGGGTTGATGATTAAAAGACCGGGATTGCTAATCCCGGTCTTTTTTTTGTCCTTGTTCTATGGGACTGTAAGCTGCCAGAATCTAGGCCTGGGGACAGCTTCAGCTGCCCTGGGAGGCTCTAGCGTATGTTTGCAGGGATACTGGTGTTCAGGTCAGAACCAGGCCGGACTTGGATTCATTGAACAATCATCGATCACCTTACAGCATAGCATGCCCTACATGCTTAAAGAATTAGGAATCTCATCCTTAGCAGGCCAATTCACCTTCCAAAGGGGAGCCCTGGGGACCGTATTATCCACTATGGGAATCAGGGGATTCCGGCAGAACTCCCTCTGGCTCTCTTACGGTCTGAGACTACATCCCGATATCAGTGCGGGTTTGGGAATTCATTTCTGGAATACAACACTTACAGAACAGCTATTATATGCACCTGGAATCAGCTTTGCCCTTGGTCTTCAGATCAGGATAAATGATCAGTGGAAACTTGGGGGCCGCTTAATTCATCCTGTGGGGTGGAGCACCCAGACAAAATTTTTCGCTCAGGAACTGATGTCCATTGAAAGCGGTTTTTCCTACTCCTTTTTCAGCACCGCGCGAGTCTTATTTGACCTGCGAATTTTACCCGGACATAACATCATCCTGTGTGGCGGGATGGAATGGATCCTGAGTAAGCAACTCAATCTGCGCATAGGAATCTGCAACCGGCCATTCACCTATTCATGGGGAATCTCACTGACTTTCGTAAAGTGGATAGCGGATTTTTCATTCCAGTACAGAGCCGACACTGGTTTTTCACCTCTAACTTCACTAAGCCATGCCTGGTAATTTACAGATAACATTCCTCTTACTTGTGGCATGGATCCCAGTCCTCCTGTACGCGCAAAAAGAACCCCTGAACTCCCAGGATATAGAGGATATGCTCTACAGGAACGAATCATCCCCCATACCCGAAACGATGATTCAGGAGTATCAGGAATTATTAAGTACTCCCATTGACCTGAACTCTGCCTCCCAGGAGGAGCTTGAAGCTTCAGGCTTGTTTAGTTCCTACCAGATCTACAATCTGTTAAAGTATCGTGAGAGCTTTGGATCTCTCTACTCTATCTATGAACTGCTAACACTTCCGGGATTTAACCATTCATATCTGAATGATATCGAATCCTATATAGTGTTTAAGGCTGAATCGGTTCCAGAAGGAAAATTCAGGGGACAGCATATGCTTCTGATCACTACGAAAAGATCTTTTCCATTGGAAGATAGTTACCGGGTGGATCCTGATTCGGGGGATAATCCCATATATGCCGGTTCTCCTCTAAGCACTTGTATCAGGATCCGATCTCATCCATATAAAAGCCTCTCCATGGCGTTTACCTATGAAAAAGATGCCGGAGAACTCTTCCTGTACCGGAACAAACCACAATTCCTCTCGGCTTACCTTTCCTATCAGGGTAAGCGATTTATTAAACAGTTGGTGGTCGGAAACTTTCAATTGAACCAGGGGGTGGGTCTGGTCAATGGCAGTGGTTTTATCCATCGGGCCGGAGACTTTCGCGTCAACCAGCAATCTCTCTCTCGGATCAAGCCCTATGCGTCCAAGTCAGAAAGCATGTATGAGCAGGGAGGGGTCTGCAAATTGGGAACAAAGAGCTTCAACATATTGATGTGGGCATCATACCATAGACTAGGCCTATCTCCTGCAGCATTCAGTGAGAATCCACAGGGCGATAAATGGCTCGATTTTCAACGCACTTCAGGATTCTACCGGACCCGGACTGAAATAGAAGGCAGAGATCTGGCTTACAGAATCCACACCGGAATACAATTGCTCTACACCTATCAGAAACTGACTGTTGGAATCCTGAATGGAGCCGAATGGATTGGTCCGACCAACAAAGCACTAATACAGTTGAAGGAAAAACCCAAGGCTACCATGTTCCGGAAGGTCAGCCTTCATGGAAACTGGAACAAGCACAAATTTCAGCTCTTTGGAGAGCTCGCTTTCAACCAGTATAGCTCGCTTGCCTTCCTGCTAGGAGGCCTGATCCATTTTAACGATTTTGTTCAGGGAAGCTTGCTGCTTCACTATTATGGGAACGAATACCAAGGTTCCCTGCCCTCCTCCTATGGCTCGGGCAGTGATATAAAAAATGAACAGGGGCTGGCTTTCAACCTGCATGCAGAGACCGGGAAATCAATTATCGCAGAGCTCACTGTTGAAGTGTTCCGCTACCCCATGCCCCGTTATTTGACAAATGTGCCCTCTGGCGCTTACCGCCTGAATCTATCCTTGCAAAATCCCGGTAGTCAGCTTCTGGATTGGAGGGTCAGATTATATAGTAAAACCTGGCAAAGTACACCGGCGGATGAAAATTACAGGGTTCGTCCCCTGCAGGATCACAGGGTGAACAGGCTCGACGGTCAACTGGTCTATAATCACCAGGATCTATTCAAATGGCAAAGCAGACTGGTAATCGGGTATTCCTCCAAACAGCCTGGATCGGCTCCAGCTTATGCTGCAGTTCAACAGCTAACTCTTTCCAACTCACGGCATCTGAAAGTGAGCGCCCAGCTTGTGCTCTTCCATGTAAGCGAATGGGAGAACAGGATCTATCTCTATGAGCCGGGATTCTTCTACAGCTTCAACTTCCCGGTTTACTATGGAAACGGACAAAGAACCACCCTCCTTTTCACATATAAACCGACATCAGGAATCACGATCTCTTCAAAACTTACAGTTATGACAAAAACCGGAAATAAGAAATGGGATGTAGGAGTCCAGCTGAGGCTCAACTTTTAATCAAACTTTATATCGAGTAGGTTGATCTGTAAATTTACCCTGCCCCTGAATTCATTTTCCATCAATTGATAGCAAATATCAAAGGGGGCTCCCTTATTAATCTTCGCAAAAGAACTGCCCTGGTGAAATCCAATGGCGGAAAAAACCTTAAAGGGGTTCTCTTCCTGGATCAGGGTTAATTTTAAATGCTCACCATTGGACCCAACTGTACGGCCATACCCATTATCTACCACATTCTCCGAAAGGAAAACAGGACTGATATTTTCAGGGCCAAAAGGCTCGAATTGCTTTAATATCCTGAAGAACTTATCTGTGATATCTGTAAGTTGTAGCTCCGTATCGATCTCCACCACCGGGATCAATTGTTCCGGGTCAATGGTTTCGCAGACAATACTCTCGAAGCGTTCTCTGAATTTTGGAAGATTTTGAACCTTCATGGTAAGACCCGCTGCATATTTATGTCCTCCAAAGTTCTCAAGCAGGTCGCTGCACGACTCGATGGCCTGATATAAGTCAAAGCCACTCACCGATCGGGCAGAACCCGTAACCAGTCCATTGGACTTCGTAAGGATCACAGTAGGTTTATAAAAATGATCCAGCACCCTGGAGGCCACAATCCCTATTACCCCTTTGTGCCACTCTGGATTATAGAGCACCGTAGAATTAAGCTCCTTTAGGGATGCGTTGCTCTGAATCATATCGATGGCCTGACGGGTAATTTCTGTATCAATATTCCTGCGATCCAGGTTGAAATTGTTGATTTTTTTGCCCATAACTTTGGCGTCTGAGCCTTTATCACAAACAAGG
>Ga0255419_10162_pt1 | contig 14349 bp, 10 predicted proteins | sample ANMaggSeSYBR02J3_FD_182658 | JGI IMG/M metagenome (GOLD analysis project Ga0255419, IMG submission 182658) | Sediment cell enrichment communities from methane seep in Santa Monica Basin, California, United Staets - ANME aggregate JGI... | ecosystem: Environmental > Aquatic > Marine > Cold seeps >...
CTCTGTAAAATGCAGTAAGTGTCACAGGGGTGGTCCCGTAATTATCAGCTATATGGCGTCTTATTCCCAGAATCAGTTCAAGGGGCTCGCGCGTGCGAATGATAACTTCGGGAATTGGAACGTAATTGCGTTCAAGATCAATCACATAATGATTAGCAACAGCATTGTTAACAGGTATTATCCTTCTTTTGAATCCCAGATATGAAACAGTAATTGAATCATCAAGACAAGCAGGTGTGATCTTCAGGCTGAAGTTACCATCAAAATTTGAAATGGTTCCCACACCTTTGTTGTATATCCCGATTCCTTGCAAGCACGACCGCCAGTTTTTTAAGAGCATCCCTTCCATTAGAATCAATACTATAGCTGCCTGTACGAAACAAAAGTTTCTCATCGAGTGAGACATATACCTTACCATTTTTCATAGTAACTGTCAGACCATTATTCTCAAATCCGAACAGAGCCTCTGAAACCTTATTCTTCAGATCCTTTACTGCCCGCTTCTGTGCATCAAGTATCTGCTCAAGCTCAACCAGTCTTGCATTTCTTCTGTCCAGTTCATACGACAATGCATCAAGATCAGCCTTTTTGGCCTCCATATTCAGTTCGAGTTGCCTCAGCAGATTCTCCTTGCTCTGAAGGTTATCCTGGGCAGTCTGCAGTTCTCGTAACAATCGCCGTGTCTCAGCCACATTCCCCCTTATAAGATCTTCCTGGGCCTTCTGTAATTCCGTATATCTGTTATTAAGATTGTTATACCCCTCCCTTGCCTCCTCTATTTCATCTTCAAGATTCTGTTTCTCTCCCTCCATCCCGTCCAGTTGATCCTCTAACTCTTTCAGACGGGCACTCATCTCCCGGTTGCTCATTGACAAGTCAAGATTATCGATCTTGAAATTATCTCTATCATTCATATACTGAACACTGCGGTCATGAAGTGTTTTATATTTGCCCCCCGGCACACATGACGACATTATTATTGTAACAACTATTATTATTACCGGTAAAACTGATCTTCCCTTCATGATTCAAAGTTTAATGAACTGCGGTTTTCAATATCGACAGAAATAAATATATCATGTTAACCTTCTGTTATATCTGACAAAAATAAGAAATTCCACAATCCCACAACTTAAATAGATAGTAATAATATTTATATATTTGCATCGCCGAATATATTATGGCTGTTTGATGTACAATCTTCTATATAGTGTATCTTCACCCGAAGACCTGAGGAAATTAAAACCTGAGGATCTGATAGGTCTGAGCAGTGAACTGAGAGATTTTATAATTGATATTGTCAGTTCAAATCCCGGACACTTTGGATCCAGTCTGGGGGTTGTTGAGTTAACAGTTGCGCTGCACTATGTCTACAACACACCTTACGACAAGATTGTTTGGGATGTCGGACATCAGGCATACGGACACAAGATACTTACCGGACGTCGTGACATCTTTCATACAAACAGAAAATATAACGGCATCAGCGGGTTCCCCAAGATGTCGGAGAGTGAATATGATGCATTTGGGGTAGGCCACTCCTCCACATCCATCTCATCAGCCCTCGGAATGGCTATGGCAGCAAAACAGAAAGAAGAGGATCGTAAAATCGTAGCTGTGATCGGAGATGGTGCTATGACAGCCGGTATGGCGTTCGAAGGACTTAATAATGCCGGTATTGAAAAATCAGACCTGCTTGTTATTCTGAACGATAACAATATGGCTATCGATCCCAATGTAGGAGCACTTAAAGAGTACCTGCTCGATATTACAACCAGTAAAACCTACAACCGTTTCAAAAATGATGTCTGGAATATCCTTGGCAAGATCAGTAAGCTTGGTCCGAATGCGCAGGAGTTGGCATCTAAGCTTGAGAGTGGGATAAAAAGCACAATCCTCCGCCATTCTAATCTGTTCGAAGCGATGAATTTTCGCTATTTTGGTCCAATCGATGGTCACGATGTTCTTCATCTTACCCGTGTACTGAACGACATGAAACGTATACCCGGACCAAAGTTACTGCACTGCCTTACACGTAAGGGAAAAGGCTTCAAACAGGCCGAACTTAATCAGACCAGGTTTCACTCACCCGGCAAGTTTAACAAAGAAACGGGAGAACTGGTCCCTACTGAAAGCGCTGAAGACAGTCCCGCTAAATACCAGGATGTTTTTGGTCATACCGTTCTTGAACTTGCGAGAAAAAACCGTAAAATAGTTGGCATTACACCGGCTATGCCTACAGGCTGCTCGCTGAACATTATGATGAAAGAGATGCCCGACCGGACATTTGATGTCGGAATAGCCGAACAACATGCAGTAACATTCTCGGCCGGACTGGCAACACAGGGTCAGATACCATTCTGTAATATCTATTCATCATTTTTACAGAGAGCATATGACCAGATAATACATGATGTTGCTCTCCAGAATTTGCATGTAGTATTTTGCCTCGACCGGGGCGGACTGGTTGGATCCGATGGTGCCACCCACCATGGATTCTTCGACCTGGCCTATTTGCGTACCGTGCCAAATATTGTCGTTTCTGCCCCCATGAATGAGATTGAGTTGCGTAACCTGATGTACACGGCTCAACTAGACAAAAACGATTTTCCATTCAGTATACGATATCCGCGGGGAGACGGACTTTTCACCAAATGGGATGAGCCTTTCAGCGAAATAGAGATTGGCACTGCGAGACCTATCAGGGAAGGTGATAATATTGCTATCCTGAGCATTGGCCATCCCGGCAATTTTGTTGTTGAGGCAGCTACCGAACTTGAAAAGGAGAATATCAATGTTGCACATTACGACATGAGGTTTGTGCAGCCGCTTGATGAAGCTATTCTGCACAGTGTATTTAAAAAATATAATAAAATTATAACCGTTGAAGACGGGATCCTTAAAGGAGGTTTTGGAAGTGCTGTTCTTGAATTTATGTGTGATAACAGGTATGATTCAGAGGTAAAGAGACTCGGAATTCCCGATTTCTTTATCGAGCATGGAACACAACCGGAACTGATTGCCGAATGCGGATTCGACAGCAAAAGTATCATCAAAGCCGTTAAAGAACTTCTGAAATTCTGAATCTCTAACCCACCCTAACTATTCAACCCTTTCACAACCATGACAAGTAACTGGAAATTCACACGCCCCTTCTGGACAGCCAACATTGTTGAATTGTTTGAACGAGCAGCCTATTACGGAATGTTTATTGTAATTACCCTTTACCTCTCAAGGGAGGTCGGGTATAATGATATCTGGGCAGCCTGGATAGCGGGCGGATTCTCAGCCGGCCTCTATTTTTTTCCACCATTCAGCGGGGCATACGCCGATAAGATAGGCTTCAGAAAGGCTCTTATTATTGCTTTTTCACTCTTGACGGCAGGATACTTCGGGCTGGGAGCGTTGCCATATAAATCAACTGTAATCCCATCGATGATACTGATAATGATCGGAGGCTCTTTCATTAAATCGGTAATTACCGGTACAGTTGCCAAGGAGACATCAAAATCAAACAGGGCAAGAGGATTCTCTATCTTCTACGCCATGGTAAATATCGGTTCGTTTTCCGGGAAGACACTGGTCTATCCGATCCGGCTCGAACTTGGCCTTGTATATGTTAACTATCTCTCTGCCGCATTTACACTGCTTGCCCTTATAACTGTTTTCCTGTTTTACAAAAGTCAGGTCACCGAAGGAGTTGGAAAATCGATGAAAGAGGTATGGCAAGGGCTGGTAAGACTGCTCAAACGGCCCAGACTTTTAGCTCTTATCCTTATTACCAGTGGTTTCTGGATAGTTCAGCACCAGCTTTACGCCACCATGCCCAAATATGTAATAAGACTGGTTGGGGAGTCTGCAGCCCCCTCATGGTATGCCAACGTAAACCCCTTGGTAGTCGTGCTTACCGTAATGTTTGTAACCCAGATGATGAAAAACCGTTCGGCCCTTACATCTATGACCATCGGAATGTTTATTATGCCGGTATCGGCTATTGCTATGGCATCGGGCAGGATGTTCGATATGAACGGCTCGGATTTTGGATTTTTCGGTATGCACCCTGTAGCCTTTATGATGATTATAGGAATAATCTTCCAGGGACTTGCAGAGACATTTATCTCCCCAAGGTTCCTGGAGTATTTCAGTCTGCAGGCACCTAAAGGAGAAGAGGGAATGTATCTCGGATTCAGCCACCTGCACTCATTCTTCTCAGCACTTCTCGGGTTTGGCATATCGGGATATCTTCTTGAACGTTTCTGTCCCGATCCGGCTACACTCAGCGAAGTGGAAAAGCTTACTGCCTACGATCATGCCCACTATATATGGTATGTTTTTGCAGGTATCGTTTCTGTTGCTGCAGTTGCACTGATCATATACGGCATCGTTACCAGGTATATCGACAGGAAGAAAGCCGTTTGCCGTTCGTCGTTTGCCGTTCGTCGTTAGTCGCTATTTCAAATACTTAATCAGATAATCAGTATACTGATTCATCAGAAGTAAATATGTAGTCAGATCTGTTGCTATCCCATGTGCTCCCGGAGGATAAATTTTCAGATCAAAATCCTTACCTGCCATATTCAGGGCATTCACCAGTTGAAAAGTATGTTGCGGATGAACATTTTCATCCATCAGGGAGTGTGCAAGAAAGAGATGTCCCTCAAGGTTTTTTACATGAGTAATAACTGCACTCTCATCATACCCTTCTTCGTTATCATCAAGTAATCCCATATATCTCTCTGTGAGGATACAATCATAATACCTGTGGTCTGTTACAGGAGCAGCAACCAGGGCAACCTTAAACACCCCTGGATGAGTGAGCATGGTGTAGGCTGAAGTATAACCCCCATAACTATGTCCCCTTATAGCCATATTACCGCCATCCACCCATGGTTTAGAGGCAAGATATTTCGCTGTTTCAACAAAATCATTTGATTCATATTTACCAAGCTGGTGGTGCACAACCTTCTCAAACGCAGCTCCATATCCTCCATTCCCCCTGTTATTCACTGAAGCAACTACAAAACCCTGCTGGGCAAGCCACTGATGCCAGCCATTAGTGCCAAAACTATTAAAAACGGTTTGTGAACCCGGACCTCCATAGATATCAAGCATCATAGGATACCTCTTCCCGGGATCAAAACCGACCGGTTTTATCAGATATCCATCAAGCTTTTGTCCGTCAGATGTTGTAAAAGAGAACAACTCCCTGGGAGCATACAGATGATCTTCGAGATAAGTGTTTACTTCGTTGTTATTGACAAGCTGTTCAACAGGCCTTCCTTTTGATCTCATTAAAAATGAGACAGAAGGGGTTGTTACATCTGAATAAGTATCAATATAATACCGTCCATCCGGTGATATATTTACCCTGTGATTCCCAGCCGCAGTAGTAACTCTCTCCTTTTTGTTACCGTCAAAATCTATTGAAAACAGATTCTGCTCAACAGGTGAAACTTCGGTAGATATATAATAGAGCTTCTCCGAATCGGTATTTATCGCCCTTATCCCTTTCACTTCCCATTCACCGGATGTCACCTGACTTAATACCTTACCACTATAATCGTACCTGTAGATATGTGCGAAACCATCACGCTCCGATAGCCAAAAGAACTCTTCAATATCATCCGGGAAATATATCAGATGAAGATTCCCCGCAAAAAAATCAAATATATCAATCCACCCCTCACCTTTCTCTTCCATTATCAGCTCCTTACTGCCGGTAACCACATCAAAAAAATATATTTTCATATGGTCCTGTATTCTGTTCATCCACATCAACGCCAGTGTATTTGGTCTTGACGTCCAGTAAATACGTGGTACATAGCCATCTTCAATATCAATATCAAGCCATTTTTGCTTTTTTGATTCTGTATCCACCACTCCTATTTTCACAAGCGGATTTTTATCTCCGACCTTTGGGTAAGGTACTTTTATATATTCAGGATGATGACCTGCAAAATCAGTCAATTGATAAACCGGCACCTCTGTTTCATCAGTCTGCCAGTATGCAATAAAACGACTGTTATTCGACCATGACCAACCCTGTACTAGTCCGAACTCCTCTTCCTGTGCCCAGCCAAAGCGACCATTATATATCTTTCCGTGAGCATCATTGGTAAATTGAATATGCTCTCCCGATTCAAACACAAACCCAAACAGATTGCCATCTTTTCCATATCCCAGCTTCTTGCCATCACCTGAAATTTCAGCGCTGAATGCCTGCTCAACCACCAGGTCAAGAGTCTTGTCATTTATTGAATAAACATAATAATCTGAGTTGCCGGAATACCTCCATATTGGTCTGAAATTACATTGAAAAAGCAGGTAATTATAATCCTTCGTCCATGTAAAGGATACATACCTGAAAGGCTGCTCTGTTCCAGGGAAAGTAAGATCTTCGTTTGTAAATACTTTCTCTTCCTTTCCGGATTTTATTGTACGGATCCATATTTCCTGTACAGACTGATTATTTCTGATAAAAGAGTATTTCTCCCCTTCATCTATCCATGTCACATTGCGCGGACCTCCTCCGGCATTAAGTTGTCTTGCTGAGAATATTGCATCCCTTAAGTCTGTGTACTTTTCTTTTTGCGCCTGAACCGCAGGCACTATCAAAAGTACTGCAACTACCAGGAGAAATAATTTTTTTACTCTTTTCATATTTTATGATTTATTGATATCAGTTTAAATTAACTGATTATAAAATTATGAAAGTTTTAGGATATTACGTAGGAAGTCGGATGTTGAAGTGTTGAAATGTTTACGAAAATGTCAAATCCCAACAACTACACAAATCAACAATGAGATATAATTTCTATCTTCGGTATCAAATAATAAACAGATGAAATACATATTCATTACTTCTCTACTCGTACTATCTCTAACTACTTTTAGTCAGGACGAGACCCGGAGACACAGAACCATTAAAGTCCTCTCTTTCAATATTCTTCACGGAGCCACAACGCAGGGAGATTTTGATCTTGATGCAATAGCAAATGTGATAAAAGAGTCTGACCCGGATCTGGTTGCTCTGCAGGAGGTAGATTTTCTGACAAACAGGGCAAAGAAGTATGACCTGGCAACTGAGCTAGGCTGGCGAACCAGTATGGCATCGATATTTGCACGGGCGATGCCTTATGATGGAGGGGAGTATGGAGAGGCTGTTTTATCAAAATGGAGTTTCATCAGCAGTCGGAATATCCCGCTTCCGCATAGTGAAGGAAACGAACCCAGGGCAGCACTTGAAGTGACTGTGGTAACAGATTTTGGTGATACGATTTCGTTTATTGGCACACACCTGGATCATCTCAGGGATGAAATCGACAGAGTTTCACAGGTAAAACAGATAAACGCTGTTTTTGCTGACAACAGGTATCCGACAATCCTGACTGGCGATCTTAATGATATCCCGGGAAGCAGGGCTATTTCAATTCTTGAACAGGTATGGACCCCATCATATAACAGAGATGCTCCTGAACCGACTTTCCCCTCTTTGTCTCCCCGAAAAAAGATCGATTATGTGATGTATTTGCCAGGAGATAGCTGGAGAGTAATTAACAGGCAGGTTATCAGGGATACGATTGCCTCTGACCACTGCGCCTATCTTGTTACGCTTGAACTGTTAGAAGAATAATTATAGTAGCTGTATACTTTGAAGGCTAGCACTTTTTACCTATTTTCGCAATCCGATCTTTGAATAGTTTTCATCCTGATCCGGCAGCTGCCGGTGAAAGGATCTCAGAATATTTATAATAACATAATTAACACTACCAGCCCGGATGGCGGAATTGGTAGACGCGCTGGTCTCAAACACCAGTTCCTTTTTGGAGTGCCGGTTCGACCCCGGCTCCGGGTACAGAAGAGGAAGAAGTAGATAAAAATCTACTTCTTTTTTGTTTCTGTAAGTTGGTTTCTTAATCTTTCAAACAACTAATAGGTATTACCAACACACCGTCAGGACGTTTATAGGCAACCTGACCTCCCGTTAACACCATTAAGAAAGAAGGTTGGTTCATCTTCTCTGCATCAACCTTATTACTGAGTTTAATCAGGTTGGCCGCAGCTTCTTCTATCTGTTTATTTCCCATTTTTACCTCAATAGGAGCCCAGCGACCATCATTAAGTTTAATGATTATATCAGCTTCAAGTTCTGATTTATCCCGATAGTGAAATACTCCTCCGTCAATAACCTGCGAATATATTCTCAAATCCCGAGTACACAGAGATTCAAATAAAAAGCCAAATGTCTCAAAATCACGTAATATCCCTTTTGCATTTGTCCGCAAAGCGGCCGTTGCTATGGAGGGGTCAACAAATTGACGCTTGTTTGCTGTACGTATGGCCGTTTTTGAACGAAGTGAAGGTTGCCAGGCAGGAACGTCTTCTACAACATACAGTCGACGAAGTGCATTAAGATAGGAACTCAATGTCTTATCTGTAATAGATGCCTCGTTAACCTGCATATCATCCATTATTGTTTTAGCTGTTGCCAGAGTAGAAATATTACGAGCAAGCGATTGTAACAAGAGACGAACTCTTTCAGGGTCTTTTTCAATCCCATCAACTCGTTGAACGTCTAAATTAATTAAGGCATCAACATAATTCATCGCTATTCGAGGAGACTGGTTCCCGGATATTACAGAAGCTGGCCATCCTCCTCTGCATATAGCTTGGGCTAATTGCTCAATCGTCAAAGTGCTTTTTGCAGCAATATCTGTTTTTCCATCAAAAAGATCTTTAAGAGATATGTTTCCATTAGATTCATTAGATTCAAACAGGCTCATAGGGCGCATAAGCATCCGGGCAATTCTCCCAGTACCAGAATGAGAAGTTTCATTGTCACTTGGCGTTGCAGAACCCGTAAGAATAAACTGACCCATTAGTCCTCGTTTATCGACAGCAAATCTTACAGCATCCCAGGTAACAGGAGCCATTTGCCATTCATCAAGAAGAAGCGGCGGTTCCCCTTCCAGCAGAAGTGATGGCTTGGTATCTGCTAGTGCCATATAACCTGGACCTTCATCAGGATCCTGCAAATACACTACACTATTGGCTATTTGTAATGAAGATTGTGTTTTGCCACACCATTTTGCACCTTCTACAAGAACCGCTCCAGTCGATTCAAGCAAATTTATTAAAAGCTTATCACTAATTCGAATGATGTAATTTGAATATTTCATGATATTCTCAAAGATAGTGATATTTAATCAATTTGAAAACATATTCCGTATTTTGGCGCTATTCTACTCCGTATTTTGGCGTTATTCTACTCCGTAATTTGGCGACATTTTATCCCTAGCAAAATTAAATCAGATAAATATTAGTTTAAACTTACTTTGACCCGCCAAATCAAATCTAAATCCTTCAAAAAAGGATCGGGAAAGTGTCCTGTTAGGGGTACATTTATCACACTATAAAGCCCTGATTCATAATATTATCAGGGCTTTTTTATATTTATTGTCATCGTGAGAAGTAACACCCTGGTAAAAGGGCGCACAAAGTAATATGACAAAATCCGTAGTTGTCATTGGCAGGAGCGAAGTGGCGAAACGATCCGCTATGGTTTAACAGAAGGGACGTTGCATGCAACGTCCCAACTAAAATGCCCGAATCGCGCGAACAGAACCCGTTGAATAATCTTTTGGTAAGATATAATGAGTACCATTGTGTAAGAATACCGACCAGGCATTATCAGAATCTGTTTCTGATGAGCTCCAAAAACGATTACCCCCAAAATCATGAAATCCATTAACCTGCAGACTCAAATTCATTTGAAGAAGTTCATTTAGAGATGGAAGAAACCAGTCTTCAAAATCATTCAATTCTAGATTCGCACACAAATCAGCCGCAATTCCTGATGTTGTGCATCCTAATTCAATATCCAATGTATTCTGATATCCAGTTCCTATTTCTAATCCGTCTGCTCCGGTAAGTATCCCTATACAGCCCCATTGTGCTGCAGCGGAGGATAGATCTGTTTCGGTACAGACTAAACCATGCTGACCCGTACCATCAACATAAAAAACTATACCTCCGGCATAATTCTCTCCAATTAATGTCGCAACAGTTCCATCAAAATTTAACCATTCCGCTCCATTGAAATAATTCGGTTTTTTAGTGGTGGTATTATAGATTTGAAGACCGGCCTCTGGAGAGACAATCATATCTCGTTGAAAATGAGTCATGCCTGGAGGCAAGAACCCTTTTGTTGTACTCTGTATCTCTAAAGCAGTACTCTCATGAGGTGAATTTGTCCCTATTCCGATAATCGAAACATTTAAGATTTCAGTATTTCCTGCATCATTACCAAGCGATAGTACATCTGAAAGGTCTTGTAATTCATTCGCTACAGCATTTGAATACAAGGAATAAGGAACACTAAGAAGTTGACTCGTTCCGATTTCAACATAATCTGTTAGCCCATTTTCATCCATTTCCACTTTAAGAAAATAGGGGCCTGCACCCCAGTCAATATCAGTAAAAACACCACTACCCTGAACATCTCCTGTACCAATATCCAGGGTTATTAACCCAAAATCATTTGTGGTCGGTGTGAATCTTTCAACATAAACCGCAGTACCCACAGCGGTGGTTTGTAGCAAACTGATCTGAATACCAACAAGCTGGCCGGTAATTTCCTGTCCGGCAGCATCACGTACAACAGCCTGATAATTAAAACTTTCCGGCGCCTGAGTAAATGACAAAACTGATATTAGCAATGATGCTAAAACTAAAATAATCCTTCTCATATTAAATTGTTGTTGATTGTTTCCAAGATAGAAACATTTGAAGAAATGACCAAATAAATACGCTTCACTTTATCTGTTTATTGTTATTGCATCGTTGTAGAATGTATCTTTAAGGCCCTGTCCGGGAAATTGGTGATTAATCCATCTATTCCCAGATCAATTAATTGTTCCATTTTATTCTTATCATCTACTGTCCATTTCCATACTTCTATTCCCTTACTGTGGGCAATTTCAAGAAACTCTTTGGTAATAGTGGTTCCGGATCCAACCCCGATTGCATCTGACTCAATATCCTTAGCATAGTCAATGGTCATTTTATCAGCCCTGTTTTTCAGAAAAAGTATAGGAATAATACTGTCCAACTGTCGGATTTTGGTTAAAACAGGATAAGAGAAAGAGAATATTATTACTTCATCATTAACTCCCAGTTCATTTACTATTTTCAACACCTCTTTCTCCACCCCATCGACCTTTATTTCGATACAAACCTTTATTTTGCCTCTGGCCAGTTCCAGTGCTTCTCTTAAAGTGGGGATCTTTTCATCTTTGTATTTATCACTGAATTTCTTCGGGTATCCAACTTTAACGGCAGCTAACTCACCAGAAGTCATTTCAACAATTTTTCCCTTCATATCATTTGAACTGGTCCGGTTTACAGACTTATCATGAATAACAACAGGTAAACCATCTTTGGTTTTATGAACATCCAGCTCGAAATAATCGGCACCACATTCAATTGCCTTTTGAAAAGCAATAAGAGTGTTTTCGGGAGCAACACCGGAGAAGCCACGATGAGCAATTATTTTAGTCTGAGCGTTAGTCAATACAGAACTTAAGATAAATAATACTCCTGCTATTGTTAGTCTGTTTATCAATATCATAATTTAATCTCTGGCAAAACAGACCCTATCTGATTAACAAACGGGCACTATGATACCAGGAGTTGTTTCCACCAGGCACTCCATTTCCATAATAAGCAAGACGAATATCCACTCCATGAAAGAGGATAAGGTAAGCGTTTCCGGAAGTGTATGGATACCAATGATAATCGCCGGAATATGATGATGAACCAACATCTGTCCAGCCTGAAGCAAAAGAGAATTTATAATACAAATTATCACCTGTTGAAAGATCAACTGGAGTACCATTATTTGGCATTATATCCCTGTTTTTTACCCGGTGAATCACTTTTGCATTAACGGCTTCCCAGCCAGAAGTAAATGTTGGCCTGTCTAGAATTATAACAAACTCTGCAGGCCAGGTTACACCCGCAAGGATTCGCCAGTCAGTCCATGGCGAAGTACTGTTTGGATTTCCTACATCTGTACCATAAGAGGCATCAGAGCGTGCAAGCATATACTCTTCATAAAGTGCCGGACTTATATAGTTTCCCACTATCGTCCAGCCACCACCGTCGGTAGTCATATCGCAATAGCAATCAAAAGGTTCGATAGCTCCCTCTCCATCAGGATCAATAACGTATACACCATCTTCTGCTCCCGGGCTATTTTCCAGAATCTCCTTGCAGTTTTTATATATTACCACCGTTACGCCACCCAGACTACTTATTGATCCTACCGGAACAGAGCTGATCTTTGCCGGGTCTTCGACACTGTTTATCTTACCTACTGTCTGCCCGAACGATAAACAGGACATAAACACCAGTATGATAAACGAAAAGAAGTTCTTCATATATATCGTTTTATTTAAGCCAAATAGACCCATAACTAAAATAATCTGTTTTATCAGCGGACGAAAATTTTCATATGATTGGCGCCGGTACCTGCGGTGCCTGTATTGCCATCTATTGCCCTTCCGAAGCCAATAGCAGATTGTTCGGTATCTATGGACTGAATATTGGGACCCAGGCTGCTGTGGGTACCAGGATCATCGAAGGGACAGCCGTTATTCTGGTTGACACTCCATGCAGGGCCATATGTGGCGTTGTTAAATTGATTAGAAATATTAGCGCAGTAAGGGAGGTTTTCTCCGTCGTAGTCTCCTATATTGAAGAAGAGGTTGGTGTTGCAGAGGGAGGTGCCGCTGACTGCGAGGGTACCGGATGACATCGTGCAGCCACTGGAGGTTGTGCAGTTGGGAAAAGGAAAGTTAGTGATGCGGGAACCGAGCGAAGAGGAACCATTACCGACGTTATAATATGCAGCCCATACACCTGAAGGTGCGTGTAGGGCAAGCACGTCGTAGAAGTTAAGTTGAACCATACCTTGGCCCTTATAGTCAAGGTGAGGCTGATTGATACTGCCAATAAAGATGTCGTCATAAAAAAGTGAACGATTGTTAAAGGTCCAATTTGCCTGGCCATCGTCGCTGTGGACAGTAACAAGCGTCCATCCACCACCGTCGGTGGTCATATCGCAATAACAATCAAAAGGTTCGATAGCCCCCTCTCCATCAGGATCGATAACGTACACACCATCCGTTGCCCCGGGAGTATTCTCAAGTATCTCTTTACAGTTTTTATATATTGTCTCTACCGCTGCACCACCAAGATTTTCTATTAACTCCACTGCAACAGAGCTGATCTTTGCCGGGTCTTCGACACTGTTCACCTTACCCACTGTTTGCCCTAACAGAAAAACTGAATTAAGCAGAATCAATGCTATCGTTAATATCTTCTTCATCTTCCCTGCTATTTAAGTTCAATCAGTGTAAGGTCCGGGCTAAAATAGATAATATTTGATGCAGTGGCATAACCCACTACCTGTACCTGTTGTCCTGGTCCTGTTGGAATAGTTTGTGTCAGAGCACCTGCTGTTGGAGAAACATATACCGGTGCACCAATTGTAAGTGTCGTCCAGCCATCATTACGAATATAACCCTGCAGCAAAATATCCTTCTCTCCGGTTCCGGTCTCAATAGCCAGGGCCACACAAGGCATTGTAGATACATTATCTGCATCAGCCTCCTCGTAATTTCCATCGGTTGCCATATACAGAGCGGCGGTTATACCTGTGGCATTTACATCAACTGTTCCATAACTCTTAATCCCGCTTGCCGAAAGATCCGGTCCGCCACTCGAATGTATCTCAATATACTGAGGTCCTTCAATTACACCATCCACTACCAGATCACCGGTTACATGAACATCACCATCTACATCAAGCTTAACAGCAGGGTCTTCATTTCCAATACCTACATTTCCGCTTGAACGGATTGTCAGTGCTTTGACATAACTCACAGACCCATTTCGTACCTCAAGGTTCAAATTTCCATTATACAATCCGGCTGAAATATCATGAGTGGCTGAAATGGTAGCCCTTCCATGAGCCGGAGATCCTGAAGCAAATTGAATATTGGCTTCGGAGTTTGGATCATCTGATGCATTCTGAAGGGAAAGTAGCGACTCATGTGCACCGGTATGAGACAGGGTGGATTCGCTAAAATTGACTGTACCAAAATTATTCGAACCTGATAGGTTCATCTTCCCGGTAACAGAAAAGTCTCCATTTACATCAAGTTCACTCCCGGGATTGGTCTTATTTATTCCAACAAACCCAAAAGGATTTATTAATATTGGTGTTAGAACATCAGCGCATGTTTCAGTGAATCCATCTACCCCGCAATGAGGGTTAGAACTATT
>Ga0255419_10163_pt1 | contig 14339 bp, 16 predicted proteins | sample ANMaggSeSYBR02J3_FD_182658 | JGI IMG/M metagenome (GOLD analysis project Ga0255419, IMG submission 182658) | Sediment cell enrichment communities from methane seep in Santa Monica Basin, California, United Staets - ANME aggregate JGI... | ecosystem: Environmental > Aquatic > Marine > Cold seeps >...
ATTATGTTTCGAGCAAAGATCCCGTGCCAGCATTTCATCCATACAAAGAGCATGGCCAGACCCAATGATGCGACCGCGCAATACTCCTTTGCAAAGGCGTTTCGGCTCATATCGGCCCAGAAGTACAGCAACCCCAGGACAAAAGGCAGGCTCCCAATATAATAGCTGAAAAGGAGACTGAAAGGTGAAAGACGCAACAGGTGTATGGCCTGTTCTATGATTTCAATGGCCCCCCTTTCTTTTTGCCCTTTTTTGCGGTTCACTGGTTCCCCCACCATCCGGTTTGCCACAACGTTCCCTCATGAAAAGAAGTGGGTACCGAAAGGAGGATCTGACCCATATAATAAAAAAGAATCCACAGGATCATACCCCCGCACAGGAATTGCATCAATCTCACCAGCCCGCCAAAGCGAAGGGATCGGACCTGCGATGACGTAAGAAGTTTATTCAAACAGGAGGCGCACAGAACTCTATCCTCGTGTTCGGCAATACATTCCCGGCAGAAACAGCGCCCGCATTCAGGGCAGCGGGCCACGGCCTCGCGAAGTTTGTGATTAAAGCAGCGCTGACGGGTGAGGTCCTGCATTATCAATCCCCTAACTTGTTCTCTTTTCGTGCTTCTTTGTGTGTAATTCAAGGCCGTTGGTAAAAATCCCCCTCGGTCCCCCTTTAAAAAAGGGGGAAAATTTTGTCCCCCCTTTGTAAAGGGGGGTAGGGGGATTTCGCCATATCTGCCAACCAACATGCCTGAATTACACCCTGCCTTCTATATTCACGGATCATAAATTAATGATTCGGATTTGTGAGATGAAGCTTCAACTCCTGTCGAAGAACCCCGCCTGGGCGGGGGAATCCGTGAACCGTTATTCATGTCCTTGCCGGAAGCCCTTAAGGGAAATGAGGCCTGAAACTCCGAGGGTAAAAGAGCACACGACAGAGAAGACAGCGATCCCCATGAGCCATGGACTGTCCATAGGGGATAGGCTGGAAAATGCCTTAAACAATTCCCACTGGTTGCGCACGGCTTCGGGATGTTTAACCATAGTAACGAAAAAAAAGGATGTAACTCAAAAAGAAATCAATGCACACAAAGCCCAGGGTCGTCCATGTTATGGCTCGAACAGAATCTTTCATATCACTTTCATGCTGTTTCACCAAGGCAATGATAACGAACACGCCTGTGGCCATGGTTATGGCGCTCGAAAGGAGTGTGACTGCCACATGATTATAAGATATAAAGATCACGGCAAATAATCCCCAGGCCAAGAGCAGGCAGAACAGAATCGAATGAAAACTCCCGTGCTCGTGCCGCAGGACCTTAGGGGCCTTGCTGGTAGCGGAAGGTGAAATCGCCTGCCGGGCCTCCTTTAGAGCGTTTTCCTCTATTGCTTCGGGTGTCAGTGTACCCTGGGCCTTTTCAATCAATGGTTTCAACCGGGCCATTGCCTTCCGAACGGACCTAAACCTGTTCAACGAAGGCAGTTTTTCTATCTGGACGGCCGTTCTAAGGTGGCATTCACAAGTAGGTCCGAGCAACCAGTTAAACAACAGTATGAGGAAAAACAGCCCTGCCATTATGCCGAAAAAAATCACCCATGATCCCCCGATTAAGACAGCCAAAAGGGTTAACAAACCGCAAAACAAGCCTAAAAAAAGGTTCTGGATCTTTCCGCGTATGGTTTTCCGGGTGACGACGGACTGGATGTCCGTATAGTAGAACCGCTTGTAATCTTCTGAAACACGCTTGGAGTCAATCGAAAGCATGTGGTCTGCGCCCAACCAGAGGGTATTAAGTCCCCCTAAGAAGTTTTTTTTCTTCCCGGGCAGGCGTTTATATGGTTTTTGCTTTTTCGGCATTTGTGATGATGTGTAACATGGCTTTTAAGAAAATGTTTTTGTTCTGTTATAAAACCTAATGTTGCAAAAGTCGAGGGTGCTGCATATCCGAGGCGTCAAGGGTGAAGCCGTAGTACTATACTGCGAACCCTTGACCAGTCTTCGCCAAGGCTACGACCCGGCAGGCAACAAAGGAGGTGCGGTGCCCTCGGCTTTCCCTAAGGGTAAACAACACGGCGATTTTGAGGGCCTTGCTCGAATTCACAAATAGTGATGTCCTTAAATGTCTGTGAAAACGTACGGAAACCTTGATGCGTAATGCTTTTTAATAACACTAAGCCATGTTGTTTATACAACGTTAGGGTAAATTCATCAACGCGTTGCACAGGAATAGATAAAGGCCGACCATCCGAAGATTTGAAGGACGGCGAAAAAAATTGCAATGATCAAGCGAACCTTTGTTCGTTGTATAATGCTTGAGGGTGCTTTCCAGTAACGGATGGCCATGAAAAGGGTCATGGGTGCGGTCAAAATTGTGGGCCATACAAGTAACATAGGGACAACTGCAAGTAACAGTATCACGGTATCGAAAAGCGTACGATGGTTTTCCAGGTCTTTGATCTTGTGTTTTTTTTTGCCGGATTCCAGGCAGGAAAGACAAAGATGACGGCCATCGAGCTCCACATCGCACAGTGCACACAAAAACCTCCCGCACACAGCACACGGAATCACTGCTTTTTTCTTAGGGTGATAAAAACAGGTGGCCTCATCATCTAATACCAGAGACTCTGCCGGGGCACCTGTGGGAAACTCCCTGAACAGGGCAGGGAAGACCTCCACGCGCAAAAGGGCGTCACAAGAGGCGCAATGGATCATGCCGGGTGAGTTTAAAAACTCGGTTTCAAGGGGAGTATTGCATTTGGTGCATGTAATCAAGGCAGTCTTTCCTTAGCGAAGTTGAAGGGCAAATCTCAAATTCCAATATGCACTGACCAAAACCGGATTAAAAAACGAACGTCCAACATCGAACATCGTACTTCCAACGTTGAATTAGGTTACGCCTTCGACGTTCGATGTTGAGCGTTCAATGTTCGGCGTTCATCTTTAACGCAAATCCCCTCTGGTGATAACCAAAGCCCAGTCCTCCCCCGGGTAGCGGGATCTTCGATGGGCGAGGATTTTCACTTCCTTATCACCCGCGTGTCGCAGATACGGTCGTGCAGTGTGCGTTTCTGTTCATCAAAGGCGGCCATAATGAAACCGATACAGAGAATTATAGCGCTTATCATTTCCGCAAAGTACCGACCAAAGGCCCTGAGGTAACTCACCCTGTCGCCGTCTCCCGTGACAACCTTTATCCCGCAGGCCATTTTTCCGGGGGTTGCGGCATATTTGCCTAAAAACCAGGTTGTGTAGGCAGCGGCTATGGCGATTTGAAAAAGCTGTAGAATAAATTGCAGTAAGATCGCAGAGAGGGAATTCGAAGATGACAGGGCAGGGAACATTATTAAGCCTGCTGCCAAAGAAAGAATAATGTTGGCAGCCCCTACGATGATCCAGTCGATAACTTTGGCCCCAAACCGGATCCAGAATCCTGCATATTCCATGGCCCCGGAAACGGTCATGCCTTCCTTGAGCTTCTGTACAAATATCGGTTTGCACACGGCACATAGCCATGAATCCCCGTACCGGATCATTTCTTCCCGGGAAAAGGCCCTGCCGCATTCGGAGCAAAACGATTTCCCGGAATCGCCTGCGGTCCCGGCTTCTGTAGCAACGTCGGCGCCGCCGGTCATGACCCTGGCATATTCATTCCAGTTGGCCATGTTAGGGTTCCATACCAAGGTCTTGGATTTTATCTTTCCCTCATCAACCAATGCCTGAAATTCTTCTTCGGTGACAGGACCCTTCTGTTCTTTACCGACGGCATAGTACCATTGCATGATTGTCCCCTGTTTTTTATTTCATTCACAATATTCCTGAGGGACTTTTTAGGAAACCGTAAATTGTGAAATAAAACAAAATAAATATAAAAATAAAGCCTTAAAGTAGATAACAAAGTAGCTAAGTATCATTAAACTAAGTTAATAATAATGTTGTTTCGAATGAGGGATTGTAAGTTAAACACGCTTGCGTGTCAATGGAAAAGGAATACGAAGCTCCGGGATTTACCGTTGAGAGACTTTGTGGAAAATTTTGATGCAACCAACATAAATGGGGTAAAATCAGAAGTACGGATGAGAATATTAGGCTTGAAATTCCTGGGGTCAATGAATATATTACAAAAAGTGAGCAGTTCAAGGTTCAGGGTTCAAAGGTTATAACCCCTGAACCGTGAACGTTGAACCGCTTGACCTGGGTTGAAGTCTATAAAATACAACAAGTAAGGATATGGGACGGAGAAATATGGAAGACGAAATAATAACTTCAAATGAAAAGGACGGAAGTGGAAGGATTCCGAACCAGAAAGAGCTTGAGAAAGAATTGAGCGATTATCTTTCCAAAAAATATGGTGGCCGCGTCAAGATTATCTCACCGCTTGTTTTCCCAAAACCGGATGATGTCTCTACCGATGAGAAAGGCGATGCAACGGATACCGGAAGCCTGCTTTCATTTGACCTGCTTCCCGAGGAACTGGAGTCTTATCTGGATGGTTTTGTTGTCAAGCAGACCCAGGCTAAAGCGGTCCTTGCGACCAAGATCTGCACCCATTTCAACAGGATCAAACACAGCAAAAAATCTGCAGGTAAGAACAGGACTTCAGGGGTCGGCATGATCAAAAACAACGTGCTGATGATCGGCCCGACCGGAGTGGGTAAGACCTATATCATCAAATTGATAGCGCAGAAATTGGGCGTTCCTTTTGTAAAAGGGGATGCCACCAAGTTTAGTGAAACCGGTTATGTGGGAGGGGATGTGGAGGACCTGATCCGTGACCTGGTCTATGAGGCGGATGAAGACATTAGCTTAGCTGAAAATGGGATCGTCTATATTGATGAAATTGACAAGATCGCTTCATCGCGAAACCTAATCGGTCACGATATATCAAGGACCGGTGTTCAGAGGGCGCTATTAAAGCCCATGGAAGAGACGGATGTGGAGCTAAAGGTCCCTCACGATCCAATTTCACAGATACAGGCCATCGAGCATTACAGACGGACCGGAAAAAAAGAAAAAAAACAGGTCAACACGAAGAATATTCTGTTTATTATGAGCGGGGCTTTTGGTGAACTCGCTGAAATAATTAAAAAAAGACTTCAGAGCCAGGGGATCGGCTTTGAGGCGGACGTCAGACCCACAGAGGTCCCATGGGAGATACTGAAAGAAGTCTCTGCTCAGGATCTGGTGGAATTCGGTTTTGAAACAGAGTTTGTGGGCCGGCTCCCGGTTATTGTGGTATTTGACGAACTCACCAAGGAAGACCTGGTCGAGATATTAGGAAATCCGAATAACCCGATTATTATCAGCAAAAGGCTTGATTTCAGGGCCTACGGGATCGACATCAAATTCGAAGAGGACGCGTTGGCAAAGATCGCGGAAATGGCGGCAGCTGAAAAGACAGGGGCGCGGGGACTCGTTAGTGCCATTGAAAAGGTCCTGATCCCTTTTGAAAAAACTCTTCCCTCCAAAGGGCTCGATAGATTTTTAGTGACGCGGAAAGTAGTCGAAGATCCCGATAATCAACTTGGAATTCTCTTAAATAATCCCGATAATCCGTCACTTGCCGAAAGATTTGAGCAGGCAAAAGAAAAGGAATTTGAAAATATCAAAAATTATATCTCCACGAGGGTCGATGATTTTGGGGAGAGATCGGGTCTTGAGATATATGAAAAGAGGATGGATCTCATCGCAGCATTGTACCTGGAAAACATCTCCGATATTAATACTGCCCTTGATGATTTCAAAGAGATGTACGGGCAGGTCAAGGTTGAGGAAGAAGCCCTGGCTGATAAATTGGAAGTGAAGGTTTCGTTTGACGAAAGTGCTGTAGATGAGATTATACGCCAGGCAATTGAGAAAAATCAGGAGGCCGGTCCACTAGCCCTTGAAGTGGCAAAAAGGCTCGAATATGGCCTTAACCTTGTGCGGGACAGGGCCGGGGTAGAGAGCTTTATCATTAACGACAAAGCTGTTTCGGACATGGAGAATTTCGTAAATAACCTAATCAAGAAGTACTATCGCCAGGAATATCCGGCTAATTAATAATATGGGTTCTTCTCCAATTTAGTTGGAGAAGAGGGTCCAAGGATTCAAGGGGTCAAGGATTCAAGGTTTTGTTTTCTATCGACTTTATCCGCGCTTTCAACATTCTTTCGATTTCCGCTATATTTGAAGGAATAGAAACAACCGATTTTCTTATCTGTGAAGTTAGACCGTATCTTTCTTTGGAAATTTTGCTGTTCTCCTATATATTTCTAAACAAAGCTCGTATGACTTTTGCCAGACTTTCAACCCTTTGTAATGCTTTAGCCTTTTGCTCGAACCCTTGAATCCTTGACCCCTTGCACCCTCTGGGGTAACGCCTGCTCAATTGGAGATAACCCATTTATTTTGCCTTAATTAACTACAACTAATCGGGAGATGATCCATAATATGATAGGTATATCAAAACTTTACTGCGGCACTGTAGAACCCTCGGATGCACTGCGTTATGGTCGGCGTTCCAGCGACCTGCCATCTCACCTGCTTCAGTTTTCCAAGGACAAGAAACCGGTCGTGGTGTGGAATGTCACCCGGGCCTGTAATTTGCACTGCGTTCACTGCTATGCACGGGCTGTAGAGCAGAAACATGAGAAGGAATTGACCCATGAGCAGGGCTTAGCCGTGATTGATGACCTTGCCGAGTTTGGCGCTCCGGTCATTCTTTTTTCCGGAGGTGAGCCGCTCATGCGGCCCGATCTGACAGAACTTGCCAGTTATGCTGTTAATAAAGGTATGAGGGCCGTCATCTCAACGAACGGAACTTTGATTACCCGGGAAAAAGCCAATGAGCTTAAGAAGATCGGCCTTTCTTACGTAGGGGTAAGTATAGACGGCATGGAGCCTGTCAATGACCGATTCCGTGGTAAAAAGGGTGCTTTTAAAGATGCCATGGCAGGGATAAAGAACTGCCAGGAAGCTGGACTTAAGGTCGGCTTGAGGTTTACCATCAACCGTATGAATAGGGACGAAATCCCCGATGTCCTCGACCTGTTGGAAGAGCATGATATCCCAAGGGTGTGCTTCTACCACCTGGTTTATGCGGGACGGGGTTCTGATTTGGTTGAGCAGGATCTGGATCACGAGGAAACCCGCAAGGTAGTGGATGTTATCATGGACCGGACCAAGGATTTGCATGACCGTGGCATATCCAAGGAAGTCCTTACCGTGGATAACCATGCTGACGGCCCGTACGTCTATCTCCGGATGTTGAGAGAAAATAATCCAAGGGCGGAAGAAGTCCTTCGACTTCTTGAGATGAACGAAGGAAACAGTTCGGGCAGAGGCTTCGGGTGTATCAGTTGGGATGGTTCCGTGCATGCCGATCAGTTCTGGCGGCATTACAGCTTCGGCAATGTACTTGAAAGACCCTTCAGCGAGATCTGGTCCGATCTTTCCAATCCCCTGATGGCACAACTCAAAGATAAAAAGAAACATGTCAAAGGCCGCTGCGCCGCGTGCAAATGGTTGGATGTCTGTGCCGGTAATTTCAGGGTCAGGGCGGAGGCCGTCACCGGGGATATATGGGGCGAGGATCCCGCCTGTTATCTGGCGGATGAAGAGATTATGTGATCCGTTTTCCCTGCCTCAAAGCTAAAAATCTTTCCCGTCTCAAAAAGTTCACGTGAACTAACCTGAAAAAGTTTGACAAGGGTTTGGTTGAATTCCTCCTGGGTATACGTCAGTTGTAATTGCTTGCGGATAGTTCCGTGGAAAAGCGTTACTGCTTCCGGATTCAGGCCCACGATTTTCGTTCCACGCAATATCTTTCCGTCCAGAAGGAAAATATAGAATGCATTCATCACGCCGCCCACCTTGGTGTTTAGGTAGGAGGCTAACCACTCGCCGTGCGCAATTTTTACATTGAAGGCGGTGTCTATCAAACCAATGGGTTCGGGAAATTCAAAAACCCACATGGCGATTGGAAGTGGTGTCAGGCTTTCAAGATAGCTGTAAAATTCAAATCCTTTTTTGAAAGCGGTTTCATCTTCCGCCTTTACCCCGAATTTTTGAATGAGAACCACAGGTCCCACTTCCCAAAGTCCCATGACGGCGCCTTCATTGTTCGGTACGGGAAAAGGGAACGGTCTTCCCACTTCAAGTCTAGTCATCTGTTCGTTTTCCATTTCTTTAGTCTCCTCAAGAAATTCAATATAGCACAATAAGGCGTGAATACAAATAAATTTGATTTCGGGATGTTATGAGAATTGAGGAGCCCATCAAGTAAAGCCCGGTCATTTTTTCAGCGGATCAGCTCCCTGCAGCAAGGCTCTTGAGACCATATTTACCAGTGACCAGATGCCTGAAGCCGAGAAATGGTCCTCAACGGATCTATCAAATAAGACCGAAATTTTTGGTTCGAACTCTTCATCCCCCTTCCAGTAAAGGTAATACAGCGGTACCCTTGGAAACGGCAAAAGCATGTAAGCGGAGTCGGCCATTTCCAGGGGGGTTCCCTCCAGGAATTCCGCTGCCTCATTGAAAGCTGGCATATCATCGCTGTATCGCTCCAGAAGAGGGGCCAGGTCCAATTGGTGATGCCCTTTAAAGTAATGCGCCTCTTTTAAATCCTTGGTGCTCACCAGGTCCCTGCCAAGGGGGTGGAAGTTTTTGACACCGGTGAAATAGAGCAGAGTGACCAGTTCAAACAGGGGGTCGTCTGTCTTGTTCCATTGTACACCGGTGCTACGCTTTTTAAGGCATTCGCTTTCAGTATCGATCAAAATATCTTCGTTAAGGGAATGAAAACGTAGAACGCCTTCTGACTCGGTCTGCGCTAAGGTGAGGTTCATGAGCCGGTTGAAGTCCCTGGCCTTGAGTTTCTCCCAGAATTCATGGGGCACGTTGATGGGTCTTTTGTTGTGATCCAGGGCAGGTGGGTGTTCCTGACGACGCCTCTCCTGCATGTCCAGAAATGATTGGGCAAAAGGATAGGGGCCGAACCTGAAATTTTTACAGGGAAACTGATTGCAGTCTCTTAAGCAATAGGCAATCTGATTGGTTCTGGCACATTCCAGGATGGTGCAGGTGCTTCCGAAAATGCGTTTTTGGGCCTCTAACTTGTTTAATGCCTCATTGCTTTTTCCTGACCCGCACGAGGAACAGATCCCCATGAGCCTCAATTTGCAGACATCGCAGTTTATGCCGCATGCGCCGGTTGGCATGATTTTTACCTCGGTGTCTATTTTATATAATGATATCTGAATAGTCAAAAGTTCTCGGCATCTATCGACGAGTTGCTTGACAGTGGACGTTAAAGGCCTTAAAAATAGATTTTCACCAATGCCCAGTGGCTGAATAAGGAAAGATTATTTCAGGAGAAAGGTGGGAGATGGAAAATGATAATACGACCGCGCAGACTCAGAAGGACTTCCGCAATCAGGGATATGGTGAGGGAAACGACCCTTTCTGTGAAGGATTTTATTGCTCCGCTTTTTGTTAAGCCCGGACAGGGGGAGAAGGAACCTATTTCAACCATGCCGGGCCAGTATCACTTTTCGGTTGATACTATTGTAAAAGAGGCGGAGGAACTATGGGCACTGGGGATTCCTTCTATTATCCTTTTCGGTCTTCCGGACAAAAAGGATGCAGAGGGAAGCAGGTCATGGGCCGAGGACGGTATTGTTCAACAGGCGGTTTCGGCCATTAAAGGGCGGTTGCCGGAAATGGTGGTTATAACGGATGTCTGCCTCTGCGAATATACGGATCACGGGCACTGCGGGGTAATCAAGGATGGCAAGGTGGATAATGATGCGACCTTAGAACTCCTTGCGCGCCAGGCCGTAACCCATGCAAAGGCAGGCGTTGATTTTGTTGCTCCATCAGATATGATGGATGGCCGCGTCGCAGCCATTCGAAATGCCCTGGACGCGGAAAATTACCAGGGTACAGGTATCCTTTCATATGCGGTAAAGTATGCCTCTGCGTTTTACGGTCCGTTTAGAGAGGCCGCTGATTCAGCGCCCCAGTTCGGGGATCGCTCGGGTTACCAGATGGACCCGGCCAATGCCATTGAAGCATTAAAAGAGGCTGAGCTGGACATGGAGGAGGGCGCGGACATCATCATGGTAAAGCCTGCCATGCCTTACCTGGATATTATCAGACGGGTCCGTGAACTGAGTCTGATTCCTGTTGCCGCATATAATGTGAGCGGTGAATACGCCATGGTAAAGGCAGCGGGAATGAAAGGCTGGATCGACGAAAAAAAGGTCATGATGGAGATGCTTACCTCCATCAAAAGGGCGGGCGCTGATATTATCCTTACTTACTTTGCCAAAGAAGCGGCTGGTATTTTAAATCAGTGAATATTATTTGGACGCAGATTGGCGCAGATTATCAGGATTATAAATATAAAGAATGGTTATATCCATTTATCGGTCTGGGGCTGGGGCAGTTGAGAGGACATGAGCATTCGTATGTAACCGTTAAAACCGTCTTCCTCCTTTTTTTCCAATGATGAGAGCGGGACGCTCTTTTAAAATTTAAAAACTTAAGCCATAAGTAACTTTTTGCCATTTTTGGCTATTTCTTTGGCTTTACCTTCCCTAAGCGCCTGGAGCCGTTTCTCGGCTTCGACAACCCGGAGGTGCAAATTTTCTTCATCAGAGGGCGCATCAAGACTCAATATAAGTTTTTCAGCAAGTCGGGCTCTATCTTCGAGAATAAGGTCCAATACTTCGGTTTCTATTTCTTCAAGATTCCATGACATACTGTCAAACCTCCTTAACGATTAGCCGGATTATATCTGATATGACGACTGGTTATAAATATAAACCTCAAAATGTTTGGATTTTCAATTGTCCTTTGGTTTTTTTGTCAGGAACCGACCACATGCTCATGACCAGGCTTTTTGCGCCTGCCTGTGTAAAAGCACGGCGCAGACCAACGATGGTTTCGCCTCAAAAATCCCCCTAAATCCCCCTTTAGAAAAGGGGGACCTTAGAGCCCCCCCCCTTTGTAAAGGGGGGCCAGGGGGGATTTTGTAGCTGGGGATGGACACTCTCCGGGGCATTAATGTCTTATTAACGTTTTCAATTTAATCCTCTATCGACGAGTTTCTTGACAGCGGACGTCAAAGGTCCTAAAAAGGTTTTGAGGTGAGCAGTATGGAAACTACATCTACACATAAGAATGAGCTAAGACTCGTGGCCTGGGAGGTCACGAGAAAATGCAACTTGAACTGTGTCCACTGCAGGGCCGGGTCCGAACGGGGCCCTTATCCCGGTGAACTGGATACGGAAAAATGTTTTGAGATCCTGGAACAGATTCGCCGCGTAGGTAAGCCCATTATTATCCTGACCGGCGGGGAACCCCTTTTAAGAGGGGATGTCTTTGATTTGGCAGACTACGGTACCAAACTGGGGCTTCGAATGGTCATGGCCACAAACGGTACCCTGTTGAATCCCGGTATAATTGATAAGATGAAGGCATCGGGTATAAAGCGGGTCAGTATTTCCCTTGACGGTGCAGACGAACAACAGCATGACCGGTTTCGGATGGTACCGGGGGCATTCAAGAAGGCTCTTTCGGGTATAGATTTACTCAAGGAAGCAGGTGTCGAGTTTCAGATTAATACCACTGTCACTCAACATAATGTCCATGAGATCAAAGATATCCTGGACATGGCAGTTCGTTTGGGCGCTGCGGCCCATCATCTTTTCCTGCTGGTACCCACAGGCCGTGCTAAGGAAATGGTGAACCAGGAAATTGACGCGCAGGAATATGAAAAACTCCTGCACTGGTTCTACAACAAAAGAGATGAAGTCCCCCTTCATCTGAAGGCCACATGCGCACCTCATTATTACAGGATCCTGCGCCAGGAGGCCCATGCCAAAGGAGAAAAAGTCGATTTCAATACCTATGGCCTCGATGCCGTGACGCGCGGTTGCCTCGGGGGAACGGCGTTCTGTTTTGTTTCTCATGACGGCATTGTTCAGCCCTGCGGTTACCTGGAGTTGAATTGCGGCGATTTGAAGAATGCGTCTTTTGGCAAGGTCTGGCGTGATTCCCAGATTTTCAATAAACTCCGGGACTTTTCATCCTACAAAGGAAAGTGTGGCAAATGCGAATACATCAGGTTTTGCGGCGGGTGCAGGGCAAGGGCCTATGAGGCCACCGGTGATTTTCTGGCCGAGGAACCGTTGTGTTCTTATGAACCTAAGATCATAGCTCATGGCTGACATATTTGGTTTTGTTCATCTGCTCGGTTTAGGACCGTTTAAAGTATAAACTATGGATGATATCGATAAAAGTATTTTGAACGAGATCCAGTCGGATTTTCCCATTACATCCCGTCCCTACCATGAACTGGGTAAACGGCTTGACCTGTCAGAGTCCGAGGTCATTGAGAGGATAAAAAGGCTGAAAGAGGAAGGCATTATTCGGAGAATCGGGGGGAATTTTCAATCCAGCCATCTAAATTTCGCGAGCACGCTTTGCGCAGCAAAGGTGCCTGAAAAAAAGATCGAGCATTTTGTTGAAGTGGTAAACCGGTACCCCGGGGTTACCCATAACTACCTGAGAAACCATGCATACAATATCTGGTTTACCTTTATTGCCGAGGATATGGCATATATAGACAATGCCTTAAGAGATATATCCGAGGAGACGGGGGTAGAAGAACTTTTAAACCTGCCGGCTGTAAAAATGTTCAAGATCAAAGTCGATTTTGAGGTCTGATGCTACTCATATTCATCCTCATACTTTGCCATTATCTTGTCCCTCTCCTTTTCACTCATCCTGCCCATGTCTACCAAAAGGTCTGCTAAGCCGGCGTCCCGAAGTGCATCATTTTGAAGGATTTTTTTATTAGTTATCGCTTCTGATGAAAGATCGGTAAAGGTTTCCATCATGGTCAAATTTGTTTTTTTGAGCATCTTGACCCTCGTTCCCCCGAAATAAACATAGTGAAAGCCCAGGAGCATGTAAAGAACTGCCGCCAAGGAACCCCATAAGACAATCTTTCTTACTAATTCCATATAAAATACCCCATAGTTATTTAGGCATTTACGAGTTTAATCTGTCGTAACCTTTTAGCCATCTAAAAAAATGCCCGCATATTGGAACTCTATTGCAAGGGCCGAACGTTTTACAATCTATCTAATTATACCCATTTTGTCAATAGATTGCCTTTCCCCTGGCAATAGGATATCGCCTGCCATATCCGAACGCCTTTGAGGTTATTTTAAGGCCCGGCGGGGCCTGGAGGCGTTTGTATTCGTTGAAGACCAGGCGGCCAAGGACATCGCGAACGACTACAGGATCATGGCCCCGGGCTACAATTTCGTCAAACCCCAGGTTTTTCTCTATTGCGGCCCCTAAAATATCGTCCAGTACATCATAGGGCGGGAGGGTATCCTGGTCGGTCTGATCCGGTCTCAGTTCTGCAGATGGGGGCCTTTCTATGATTCTTTGAGGAATGATTTCACCGTTTCTATTGATATAATCGGCCAGCCGATAGCAGAAGGTTTTGGGGAGGTCTGATATGACCGCCAATCCGCCGCTAAGATCCCCGTACAGGGTGCAATATCCCATGGCAAATTCTGATTTATTTCCCGTTGTAAGGAGCAGTGTGTTGAATTTATTGGACAGTGCCATCAAAATGTTGCCCCGGATGCGGGCCTGAATGTTTTCTTCTGTTTCGTCTTCTTCAAGCCCTTTAAAAAGCGGGGCCAGGGCCTTTTTATAACCTTGAAACAGGGAGGGAATGGGTATCTCATGGAAATGAATCCCCAGATTGTCTGCCAGCTTTTCCGCATCATCCTTGCTCATTTGTGAGGTATAGGGAGATGGCATGCTGACGCCCATGACGTTTTCAGGACCCATGGCCTTGCAGGCGATAAATACAACTAACGACGAGTCAATCCCCCCGCTAAGTCCAACCAGGGCTTTTTTGAACCCGCACTTTGAGGCATAGTCCCTTGTACCCATGATAAGCCCGTTCAGTACGGATTCCTCCTCAACAGGCCAGGGATCCCTGATTTCGGGATATTCCTTATCCGTGTCCCATACAAAGAGATCGGGCTCAAACTGTCTGCCGAGACGGATTAGTCTTCCGTTCTGATCCACGACCATGCTGGAGCCGTCAAAGAGAAGGTCATCATTTCCCCCTACCTGGTTACAGTAAATCGCAGGGATACGGTACTTGATCGACACTTCCTTTATAATGTTGAGTCTTAGAGCCCCTTTATTGGTGCTGTAAGGTGAAGCGGATATGTTGATAAGTGCTTCCATGCCTTTGCCTGCCAATTGCGAGACGGGGTCCAGTCCATATTTTGGTATCCCTGAGAAATCAGCCGTATTCC
>Ga0255419_10164_pt1 | contig 14337 bp, 4 predicted proteins | sample ANMaggSeSYBR02J3_FD_182658 | JGI IMG/M metagenome (GOLD analysis project Ga0255419, IMG submission 182658) | Sediment cell enrichment communities from methane seep in Santa Monica Basin, California, United Staets - ANME aggregate JGI... | ecosystem: Environmental > Aquatic > Marine > Cold seeps >...
GGGACCAGTGAGCTTTTTTTTAAAAAATTTAAGTCACTCTATCCGGAAAACCACACCCAGATCTCTCTTTGGCCGCTTAATAGAAACTGTTGTGAAAAGCTTGTAGCTAATCTCATTAATATGAAAGATCTTCCCTTTTCTGTCCGCGAGCAAATAATAGACAGGGCTAACGGAAATCCTTTTTTCACTGAAGAAATAGTTCGTTCTATTATTGATGCCGGGGCTGCTCTTCTAAAAAACGGTCTTTTCGAAACTACCTCGAAAATAAATGAGCTGGTTATCCCACAGACAATCAGCGATGTCATTATGTCAAGAATTGATCGCCTCGATGAAAAAACAAAAAACCTTATAATAATTGCCTCGGTTATTGGGAGAAGCTTCTTCTACCGTATTCTTACTGATATTATTCATCCAGAAGAAGATATTGATAAAAACCTTTTACTTTTAAAAGAAGCTCAACTTATTTTTGAAAGAAAGAGAATTGGAGAAAGAGAATATCTTTTTAAGCATGCACTAACCCAGGAAGTTGTATATGAATCAATTCTTTATAAAAAAAGAATCTATCTACATTTGCAGGTCGCCGCTTCAATAGAACATCTCTTTAATGATAAATTATATGAGTTTTATGGTTTGCTTGCCTACCACTATGGTAAGGGTGAAAATCGTGGAAAGGCCGAAGAATATTTAATAAAAGCCGGCGAAGAGTCATTAAAATCATCAGCTTCAAATGAAGCTTTAAATTGCTTTAAAGAAGCTCTAAATTTATATATTAAAAAATACACAGATAATGCAGACCCTGAAAAAATAGCAATGTTAGAAAAAAATATCGGTTTAGCTTATTATAATAAAGGTTCGTTTTTTAATGCTTTAAAGCATTTTGACATTGTGCTTGAACGTTCCGGGTATGGATCACCAAAATCTACGTTTCATAAAATATTCAGACTTGTCTTTGATATTTCTATCTTGCTTGCAAAACTATATCTTCCTTTAAAACAATCAAAACGTAAACCGACAGAAAGAGACAACTTTATTTTTGATGTCTTTCAAAAAAGAGGTATTGCTTTAATTTACCTCGATACAGAAAGATTCTTCTTTGAAAATATCAGCTTTATAAGAAAAATGACTCGTTTCGACATTAAACAAATCAATACAGGCATATATTCGTACTGTTCGTCCAGCGGTATTTTCGCCTTAACAGGAATTTCCTTTAATATAAGTAATAGAATACTTAAAACCTCTAAAAAATTAATTGCCAAAAATGATATTAAGGAACTTCTTTGTTACGATTTTTATAAGTTTTTCCTTAATGAAGTGTCAGGAAACTGGTTTGAATGTAAAGAGTATGATCAAAAACTTGTAACGCTTAATTTAGAAAAGGGGCGGACCTGGCTGATAGCAACCTACGTCTTTCTCCAGGGCTTGTTGAAAATTGAGCAGGGATTTTTTTCACAGGCAGAAAAACTGGCAGAAAAGCTTAATGAAATATGGGAAGCTTATGAATACCAGAGTGCCAAAGGGCTTCGATATTTCCTCATGGCGATTTTATTTCTTAAGCAAAGAAAATTTAACGATGCCAAAATTATGTTGGAAGAAGGTATTTCTTTTCAAAAAGAAATGGGCGAGGAGTTGACCCTTTTATATTATCTTGGATTAAAAGCCGTTATACAAATTTTACAAAAAGACCTAAATGCAGCAAGAATATCTCTTAATCATGCAAAAGAAATTGCTACAAGGAAGGGACGGGTTATTCCTTTGTATCTAAGCAGGTACTTTATAGGCTGGTTTTTATATGATCTTAACATGCTGGAAAAAGCGATCCTTTCTAAGGATTATTCAAATATATCAAAATACAAGGAAAGAGCTTTTAATAGTGCAAATAAAGTACTAAAAACAGCAAAAAAATATGCTCCTGACAAAGTCGTAGCCCTCAAACTAATGGGCACCTTTTTTTGGCTTATAAATAAGCAGAAAAAAGCCCTTAAATATTGGACTCAAAGCATATCTGAGGCTAAAAAGATGGGCTCTTCTCTTGAACTTTCGAGAACTTATTTCGAGGTTGGTAAACGGCTTTTCGAACGAAAAAGTAATTTTAGTGAATTAAACAAAATCAAAAGAAAAGATTATCTTTTAAAGGCAAGGACTGCTTTTACAGCTATGGATCTTCAGCAAGACCTGAAAGATTTGGAAAGGCTTGCAGATTGTAGCGGTATAGAGCTTTAGCCTATGTTTTTACGAGACCATCATGTTTTAAGCACCTTATAAATTATATAATGGCCTCAACATAAAACATAAACCCAAAAATACAAAACCTGATTGATTTGACTTTTTTACTAATTCCTCATATATAATTCGAACTGTTCGAACTCAATTTTAACAGGTTGCCCCCTTTCTCTTTTTGTAAATACCTCTGTCCCTGTAAAGTTAGCTTAAATACTTTTTTTATAAAATATACTCCCTTTTCAAATTAGCTTGGTTTAATAAAAATGAAATGCCCGATTTGCCATACCGATAATAATAAAACCGCAAATTTTTGTAACGAATGCGGATTTGATCTCAAAAACCACAAACATATCAATGCAACAGCCGGCAACCTGTTGAAACCTTATACACATAAATTTTCAACAGATAATGTCCCGACCCCTTCTGTCTCCAGCGAAGGTGAACGTAAGCTTGTAACTCTTCTTTTTGCCAACATATCTAACTATATGACCCTTATTGAAAAAGTTGATCCGGAAGAAGTTCACCAAATTATGGATGGCTTTTTTAATATTTTAATAAACGAAATACATAACTACCAGGGAACTATTAACCAGTTTACCGGAAATGGAATTATGGCTATGTTTGGCGCGCCTTTGGCTATTGAGAACCATGCTAAAAGCGCATGCATAGCCGCTCTATCTGTTCAAAACGCGGTCAATGATTATGCTAAAACAATAAAACCAAAATTCGGTATAACATTTAAAATACGGATAGGTATCAATTCCGGCCCCATAGTCGTTGGGACAATCGGAGATGATCTTCGATATGACTACACTTCTTTCGGTGACACAACATATTTGACCTTTATGATTCAAAACCTGGCTAAACCCGGCTCTGTTTTATTATCCCATAGTACTTATAAAATGGTTAGTAAGTATTCAGAGTTTAGATTGACAGAAGATGTTTCGTTCGAGGGAAAAACAGCTCCGATAAAGACATATGAACTCAATGAAAGTGTTCCGGGGTTTCATTCTTTTCCAACACGAAGGATATCTTCAGCGCTTGTCGGGAGAGATGAAGAGCTAAATAAATTAAGGCTTCATATATCAAAAGTTATCAATGGAGAAGGCTCTATTATTAACCTGGTAGGCGAAGCAGGTATCGGAAAATCTCGTCTTATAGAGGAATTAAAAAAACAGGATGCTGTAAAAAAGGTTGCACTCCTTGAAGGCAGGGCTGTTGCTTTCGGTAAAAACCTTAGTTTTCATCCAATCATAAATGTTTTTAAAAACTGGGCGAAAATAAGTGAAAACGACCCCCCTGTCGAATCGGTTAGAAAGCTTAAAAATTCCATATGGGGTGTTTGCCTCCATGAAACTTCAGAGATATTTCCTTTTGTAGCTACACTAATGGGATTAAGATTGTCTGGAGAACACCTTGATAAGATAAAGGATGTAGAGGGTGAAACTCTAGAAAAACTTATTATTAACAGTATTCGTAAATTGTTGATTAAATCATCCCAAACAATCCCCCTGGTGTTCATTTTGGAAGATATGCACTGGGCGGATACCAGCACAATAGAGTTTACAGAGTCTCTTATGGGCCTTGTTGAGAATAACAGAATTTGTTTTATCAATATCTTTCGGCCAGGGTATATTGAAACCAGTGAACGTTTTATAAAGACAGTTAATGAATTCTATCCGGAAAACCACACCCAGATTTCACTTTTGCCACTTAATAGAAACTATTGTGAAAAGCTTATAGCTAATTTTATAGATATAAAAGATCTTCCATTTTCTATCCGTGAGCAAATACTTGACAAGGCAAATGGTAATCCTTTTTTCACCGAAGAAATAATTCGTTCTATTATAGATGTTGAAGCTGCTGTGCTAAAAAATGGCGTTTTTACAGCTACCTCGAAAATTAATGCGCTGGTTATCCCTCAGACAATCAATGATGTTATTATGGCAAGAATTGATCGCCTTGACGAAAAAACAAAAAACCTTATAACGATTGCTTCTGTTATTGGGAGAAGTTTCTTCTACCGTATTCTTATCGATATTATTCATCAAGAAACAGATGAATATATTGATGAAAATCTTTTATTTCTAAAAGAAGCTCAACTTATTTTTGAAAGAAATAGAATGGGAGAACTGGAATATTTTTTTAAGCATGCTCTAACCCAGGAGGTTGTCTATGAATCAATTCTTTATAAAAAAAGAATCTATCTGCATTTGCAAGTCGCAGCTTCAATAGAGCGTCTCTTTAATGATAAATTATACGAGTTTTATGGTTTGCTTGCCTACCACTATGGCAAGGGTGAAAACCTTGGAAAAACTGAAGAATATTTAATAAAAGCCGGCGAAGAGTCATTAAAATCCTCGGCTTCAAATGAAGCTTTAAACTACTTTCAGGAAGCATTAAATTTATATCTTAAGAAATATGGAGATGATGCAGACCCTGAAAAAATAGCAATGTTTGAAAATAACATCGGCTTAGCATATTATTATAAAGGTTTGTTTGTTAATGCGCTAGAACATTTTGATATTGTTTTGGACCGTCTCGGACAGGGATCACCTAAAAATACTTTTTATAAAATATTTAGCCTTGTTTTTGATATGTTGTTCCTTATTACAAAAATTTATTTTCCTTCACTACAATCAAAACGGAAACCCACCAAAACAGATAATATGATTTTTGACATTTTTCAAAAAAGAGGTATTTCTTTAATATATTTCGATACAAAAAGATTTTTTATTGAGAATATTACTTTTATAAAAAAACTCACTGGCTTCGATCTTAAACAAGTTGATACCGGCGTCTATTCGTACTGTTCGTCCAGCGGTATTTTCGCCTTAACAGGTATTTTATTTGGTTTAAGCGGCAGAATATTGAAACATTCTGAAAAGTTAATTGATAAAAACAATATTAAAGAGCTTCTTTGCTACGAAATGTATAACCGTTTTCAACAGGTACTATCCGGACAATGGTTTAATTGTAAAAAATATAATGAAAATTTAGTAGAGCTTAATTTAAAAAAAGGACGAATATGGCTGGCAGCGACCTATATCCTTCATAATGGCCTTTTAATGGTTGAACAGGGTTTGTTTGAAGAAGCCCAACTAATGACAAGCAAGCTTGATAAAATTTTGGAGGTTTATGAATATCAAAATGCAAAAGGAAATAAATATTTTATTACAATAAAACTGTTGCTTAAACGCAGGAAAATTAAAGAGGCCTTAGCTGAGGCTGAAAAGGGCATTTCTTTTCAAACAGAAAAGGGGGAAGACTTAAGGGCTTTACATTTTCTTGGATTAAAATCGATTATACAAATATTACAAAAAGACCTAAGCGGAGCAAAAATATCCTTTAATCAAGTAGAAGAAATAATATTAAAAAAGGGAAGGGTTTCGACTTATTATATTATCAGCTACTTTATGGGCCGATTGTTATTTGATCTTAATATGCTGGAAAAAGCGATCCTTTCTGAGAATCGTTCAAACCTCTCAAAGCAAAAGAAAAAAACCTTCGTTAGTGCAAAGAAAGCTTTAAAAACAGCAAACAAATGCGCCCTTGACAAAACAGAAGTTCTTAAACTGATGGGTACTTTTTTCTGGCTGATTAATAAACAAAAAAAAGCCTTAAAATATTGGCAGGAGAGCATTAATTTGGGAGAAAAAATAGGTTCTTCTGTTGAACTGTCAAGGACTTATTTCGAGGTCTGTAAGAGGCTTTTTGAACAAAAAAGTACCTTTAGTGAATTAAACAAAATCAAAAGAAAAGCTTATCTTTTAAAAGCGAGGGCCGCTTTTAAATCTATGGATCTTCAGCAAGACCTGAAAGATTTGGAAAAGTTTGCAGATTTAAACAATATAGAGCTTTAGTTTATTCCCTCAGGCACCTTAGTTTTGCAAGATCCTCGGCGTAGCCATACAGGTGTAAACCCTTGCTCTCTACTATCATTTCTCCATCTTTAACACCTATTTCACCGGCCATGTATTCTTTCAGGTTTTGTATGCCTGCCAGATTTGCCGGCAAGCCCCCCCAGAGGTCCCAGGATCTGAAATATATAAAAAAATTTAATGTGTCATCCTGAATCCTGGTATCAATAGACCTCAGACATGGCGGATCGACCAGTGTAAGGTCTGAAGGATGAGCTACCTGTAATACCATCTGGTTATTACGCTCACCGTATTTTTTATATGTATCTATAATCCACTCTATCTGGTTTAGATAAATTACGCCGTCTTCTTCAAAAACAGTTTTTCCATCTGTTTTTCTCTTATCAATTATTTCTCTGTTCTCTTCTTTCCACCATGCCAGTTTTTCACCAATCAGCGGTACTTTTGTAAGTCTTTCACCATACGTATATGACTCTCCCGGTTCTTTGTGACCTGTCATAAGGTATTCAATATATGATCTTTCATAACCCTCTCCTCCATATATATATGCTTCCTCGACAGGATTTGGTATTCCACATGCTGGTGGAATGTCCGGCAGCAACGGCTTAACAAAAGGGTGTGTTATGTGTCCGCTGAAATAGTCATATTCAAGCCTTGTCTGCCCGGCATAACTTCCCCTGTCTATTTTAAATTTACACCCATCATCTAAAATATCATTAACCGCCTGGAACCAAAGATCCGGAAGGTCTCTTGCTTTTATAAAATGAATTTTCATATGTAACTGTCCAACTTTTTATTCGCGAAAACAACTGATTTTAATAGCGGGGTGTACCACATGACATTCCTGCAAAAGAGCATGGGGGCAAATGGGTATGTTTTAATATTAGATGTCTAGTGTGTTGACTTCCAGAGCGTTGCTGTAAATAAACTCTCTTCGCGGTTCAACCTCTTCTCCCATGAGAATTGTAAAAATTTCATCTGTATCTACAACATCTTCTATCTTTACCTGTAGAAGGTTCCTTTTCTCCGGATTCATTGTTGTTTCCCATAACTGGTCAGGATTCATTTCACCAAGCCCTTTGTACCTTTGAATGGCAAGGCCTTTTTTTCCTTCATTTATCATATACTTTAGCAGACTTTCTTTATCTTCAATTTTTAAAGCCTCTTCTTTATTATCATTATTATAAACATTAAATGTAACATTATCATACTTTAATATTTTCTTTCCTATAACCAGCCCTTTCTGAAATTCATTAGAATATATTAAGCCTCTTCCAATTTTTATGGGTTTATCGGTTATCGGGTCTTTTTCGGTGAATATTTCTTTTTGTTTTCCTTCTCCATTATTTCTTATTTCCATCTCATATACATCGCGATCTTCATTCCATGATATTTCATCTGCATCATAATTCTTTTCTATTAATTTCTCCCTTAAATTCGACATCTTTTTGTCGTCCTGAAGAAATTTTTTGTCTTCAACACCTTCTTTAATGAGTAATTCTGCGATTTCTGTCTTCAAGCCTCTTCTATTAAGCTTTCCCATAATTAAGGAATATTCGGCGATATCTCCTATTAAAACATATAGGTTGTGTCCATTTATTATATGTTCGTCTGCTTTTATACTTTTATTATTACATGTTCTTTTTAATATATAATTGCTTAATTCTTCTTCATCTTTAAGATATTTTTCGTTTTTCCCTTTGCCTATTTTAAGAAGTGGTGGTTGAGCAATATAAAGAAATCCTTTATTAATAATGTCTTCCATTTGCCTGAAAAAAAATGTTAATAAAAGAGTCCTGATGTGTGAACCATCAACATCTGCATCTGTCATTATTATTACTTTATGATATTTTATTTTTTCAATATCATATTCATCTTTGCCAACACCTGTCCCTAATGCTGTTATTATATTCTTTATTTCCTCGCTTTTTAAAATTTTGTCAAACCTGGCTTTTTCAACATTTAATATTTTTCCTTTAAGGGGCAAAATTGCCTGAAACTTTCTATCTCTTCCCTGTTTTGCACTTCCGCCGGCAGAATCTCCCTCTACAAGAAACAATTCTCTTTCATAAGGATATGGACTCTGGCATTCCGCAAGCTTTCCCGGAAGTGTCGCATCAAACAGCGCTCCTTTATTTCTTGCAATGTCTCTTGCTCTCTTTGCTGCATCCCTTGCTCTTGCCGCATCTACACCTTTTGAGATAATTTTCTTGGCTACTGCCGGGTTTTCTTCAAGAAATTCTCCCAGTTTTTCATTTACTAAGGATTCAACAAGCCCTTTTACTTCACTGTTTCCAAGTTTTGTTTTTGTCTGGCCTTCAAACTGGGGTGATTTAATCTTTACGCTTATAATTGCTGTAAGACCTTCTCTAACATCATCCCCTGTTATTTTTTCTTTAAGGTTTTTTGGAAGGTTTCCGTTTGATGCATATTGGTTTATTGTTCTTGTAAGGGCTGCTTTAAAACCTATAAGATGAAAACCTCCTTCAATAGTTTTTATATTATTTGCAAAGGAAAATATTTTTTCATTATATGTATCGTTGTACTGAACAGCTAAATCTATCTGTACATCATTTTTTATTCCCTCAATAATAATAGCTTTATGAAGTGCCGAATGTCTCCTGTTTAAATATTCAACAAAAGATTTTATTCCTCCTTTAAAAAGAAATTCTTCTTTTTGGTCAGAGCGTTCATCTTCAATTGTTATCTTTACACCCTTGTTTAAAAAAGCGAGTTCTCTTAATCTTCTAACAAGAATATCGTATGAAAAATTATCTGTGGTTAATATTTCCATATCCGGCACGAAGTGAATTTTTGTGCCTTTCTTTCTTGTTTTTCCGGTTACTTTTAATTCACTTTTCTTAGCTCCTTTCTCGTAGGTTTGATAATAAATTTTTCCGTTTGAATATATTTCTACTTCAAGAAAAGAAGAAAGTGCATTTACAACCGAAACCCCAACTCCATGCAGTCCTCCTGAAACCTTATATGAATCATCATCAAATTTTCCTCCTGCGTGAAGCTTTGTCATAACCACTTCAACGGCTGGGATCTTTTCTGTTTTGTGAATTCCTACTGGTATTCCGCGACCGTTATCTTCAACACTTACACTGTTATCTGTATGTATTATAACCTTTATAATATCACAATATCCGGCCATCGCTTCATCTATACTATTGTCAACTACTTCATAAACAAGGTGATGAAGACCTGCAATATCAACATTTCCAATATACATTGAAGGTCTTTTTCTAACCGCTTCAAGACCTTCCAGTATTTTTATATTATCTTCGTTATATATATTTATTTCTTCTTTCATATTTTTATAAACTCTCAGAAAAATTTTTGCGCGCCTGGTGGCGTCGTAAAAGGCTCATATACCCCCGCTAAAAATCAGCGGGATAAAAAGGCGTAGCGGGTTTTCAGGGACGAGACTATACAATGTAGTATGTCGAGTTCCTGAAAAACTGCTGCAGCGCAGTAGATAAGCCTTTTACGACGCCATCATATTTTCATCGGCATGATTACGCTTAAATAGGTTTTATCTTTTTCAGCCTCTATTAAACACGGCTTTTCTCCACTGCTAATACTTAATAAAATTTTTTCATCATCTATTATATTAATTGTTTCAATAAAGAATCTCGGGTTAAACATTGCTTCTACTTTTTCACCATTGTAATTTATAAAAATATCCTCTTTTGATTCACCAATTTCCGGATTTGTGGAATCTATTTTTAATTTGTCTTTGTCAAAGCTGAATATAACTCCTTTATAATCATCCGATGATAAAATGGACATTCTTTTTAGCATCATTAAAAATAATTTTTTGTCCATTTTAATTATATTTACATCTTTTTTAGTTGTTATATCGATATAATCCGGAAAGTCTCCTTCTAACAATCTTATTATTATTTTTTCGGTATCTTTTTTAATTATAAAATTATTGTCTTTAACTCCTATTTGCACGATTTTTTCTGTGTCAAGAAATTTTGTTGCTTCATTTATTCCTTTTTTGGGTATTAATATGCTTTTATCAATGGGGATCTCATAATTTTTATCATATATGTTATCAACTGTAGAAAGCCTGCTGCCGTCTGTCGATACCATCCTTAATAATTTTTTATCATCCTTCTCTATTATTTCTAAATTAATTCCAATAAAATGAGGTCTCTTATCGTCGGGAGAAGCTGTTATTATTACTGTTCTTTCAATCATTTTATTTAATGCTATGGAATCAATCTCAAAAAATTGAACTTCTTCTATCTCAGGTATATCAGGAAAATCTTCAGGATTCATACCAACTATATTAAATTCAAGCTGCTTTTCTTCAACAGCATCATCCTTATCTCTTCCAATCTTAATCCAGTATTTTTCGCCTTCATGTATCCTTATTAGCTCATCCGGAAATTCCCTTACAATTTCAAATAATTTTCTTGCATTTATGGCCGCTACGCCTTCTTTTTTTATTGAAGCAGGATAATGTCCTTCAAATCCTGTTTCTAAATCTGTAGCAATAACAGTTATATGTGAACCTTTTGATTTTATAAGCACATTGGTTGTTATGGCAAGGTTTGTTTTTCTTCCGGTAAGGCCCTGCACTTTAGATAAAACGTTAGAGAAAATATTTTTCTTTATTGTAAAATCCATAACATTTCCTTTAAAGTTATTTAAAAATTATTAATATAAATAAAGGTTGTTAATAAGTATAATAACCCTATAACACAGTAATTATACAAATATATTTTAATTAGTTAAAATATATAAAACGGTTAATAAAGCGACAATAAGTATACTTTTTTGTGTTGTACAGAAAAATATGTTTATATAAAGGTGTTTGTTAACAAATTATTAACAAAATGCAGCTTTTTTAAATAAATTTAAAACACAACACTCCATATCTCATAAGGTCTGAAATATCAATATATAGTGTATGAATAGACAAAAAATAAATACATATAGCGTAATGATAAAATACTTACAAGAGAATTTTGTGTTTTAAAGCTATTTTTAAAGAATAAGGAATGTAAATGAAATTTATAGCCGATCTTCATATTCACTCTAAATTTTCAATAGCAACAGCAAAAAACCTTGACCTTGAAAATCTTTATATTGCAGCTCAGTTAAAAGGAATAACCGTGATAGGGACAGGTGATTTTACACACCCTGGTTGGTTTGCTGAAATAAAAGAAAAGCTTGTTCCGGCCGAACCGGGTCTTTTTAAGTTAAAAGATAAGATAGCTAAGATATGTGATAAAGAAGTTCCCCGCTTATGCAGGTCAAAAGTGCGTTTTCTTTTAAGTTGCGAAATAAGCAATATTTATAAAAAAAACGGAAAAGTAAGAAAAAACCATAATCTTATATTTATTCCTGATTTGGAAAAAGCAGAAAGTTTCAATAAAAAGCTGGATAAAATAGGCAACATAAAGTCAGATGGAAGACCTATCCTGGGCCTTGATGCAAAAAACCTGCTTGAAAGTATGCTCGAAACTTCAAATATGGCCTTTTTTATACCCGCCCACATATGGACCCCATGGTTCTCTGTGATGGGTTCTAAATCAGGGTTTGATTCCATAGAAGAGTGTTTCGAAGATCTTACACCACACATATTTGCAGTTGAAACCGGTCTTTCATCCGACCCCCCTATGAACTGGAGAGTATCCACACTGGATGGTCTTACCCTTATATCAAATTCAGATGCTCACTCACCTATGAAACTCGGCCGGGAGGCAAACCTGTTTAATACAGATCTTTCATATTATAATATAAGATCAGCAATAAAAGAAGGAGATAAAAAGCGGTTTCTCGGCACTTTTGAGTTTTTTCCTCAGGAGGGCAAATATCATCTGGACGGACACCGGAAATGTAATATTAGATTTACACCCGAAGAGACAATTAAAAACAAAGGAATATGCCCTGTATGCCAAAAACCATTAACCCTGGGAGTTTTATACAGGGTTGAAGAGTTGTCGGACCAGCCCGAAAATATTGATCCCCAACAAAAAAATCCATTTTACAGTATTATACCCTTAACAGGAATATTGTCTGAAATATTAAAACTGGGTGCAGGTTCAAAACGAGTCAAACAAAAATATAATGATTTACTGGAAAAGCTAGGTCCTGAATTAAAAATACTTCACGAAACAAATTATGAATCTCTGGAAAGATCAGGAACTCCTTTGTTAAGTGAAGCAATTAAAAGAGTGCGAACAAAACAAATTACTCTTCTACCGGGATATGATGGTGAGTTTGGCAAAGTAAAAATATTTACACAGGAAGAAAGAGAAAAACTTTCAAATCAGCGGTCTCTTTTTGTTTACAAGGCTTCAAAAAAAGAGTTTGATAAAAAAGGAGAAAAGAAAACAGAAAAACAAAAAAAGAGAAAACAGTCAAAACCGGAGAAGAAAAAAGAAAAGGATATAACAAGCATATTAAATAAAGATCAAAAAAAAGCCGTTTTTCATAAAAAAGGTCCTCTTATGATTATAGCAGGACCAGGCACAGGTAAAACAAGAACCCTTACACACCGTATTGGGTATCTTATAAAAGAAAAGAAAGTATCACCGGAAAACATACTGGCCGTTACTTTTACAAATAAGGCAGCCCAGGAGATGAGAGAAAGGCTTGAATTTTTAATAAAAGACGTTAAAGAATTTCCTCTTATTACAACTTTCCATTCGCTTTGTTTTAAAATACTACAAGAACAGGAAAAGATACCAAGGTTATCCGTAATAGACGATGATGAACGAAAATCTTTGCTTCTAGAGGTGTTAAAAGATATCGAAAAAAAGGGAATTGATATTAATGAAAAACCACAGGTTTTTTTAAATAAAGTAGTATATGCCAAACAGCAGATATTTGGACCCGATGAGAATATTAAAAAAACAAACGGTGAAAAAAATGCGGAAACATTTTCCCTGTTTTACAAAGCTTATCAAAAACTCTTAACAACACAGAAACTTTTTGACTTTGAAGATCTTATATATATGGTAGTAAAACTTTTTGAAAAGAATGATAAAATCAGAAAAAAATACATTGAGAAGTTCAAGTATGTTTTTATTGATGAATATCAGGATTTAAATCACGGGCAGTACAGAATAATAAAAGCCCTGGCTCCGCCGGATAACACAAACAACAACCTTTTCATTATCGGTGACCCCGATCAGTCCATTTACGGGTTTAGGGGTTCCGATGTAAAATATTTCGCTCGTTTTAATAGAGATTATAATGATGCGAAAGTAATAACCCTTACAAAGAACTATCGTTCAACAGAAACTATTCTTGAAACATCATACCAGATTATTAAAAACAGAAGTACTTTCGGCCAAGCAGAAGCAACAAAGAAATTAGAAAAACCAGGAATTTTTACAAGTCGGGTTTATTCCGGGATAGGAGGATTTAAAAAAATATCAATCCTTGAACTTTTAACAGAAAAAGCGGAAGCAGAATCAATTAGCCACACCATTGAACAGATGATAGGAGGAACAGGGCACCACAGTATTGATACCGGAAGAGTTAAAGATCCATATTCCATTAAAGAAAGGAGCTTTTCCGATTTTGCCGTTTTATACAGGACAAAATCTCAAAGCAAAAGCATAGTTGATGTTTTTAATAAAAGAGGTATTCCTGTTCAAATTGTCAGCAAAGAGATGATATTTAATTTAAAATATATTAAGCAAATTATATCTTTATTAAAGATTGTTGAGGGTGTTGGATCATACACAGACGTTGAAAAAGCAAATAAAATAATAACCCCCGGAATCAGCAGGCAGACAGTGGATATTTTTAAATCCTGGGCGAAAAAAAGCAAATTTTCTTTAAAAAAAGCAATTATTACCAGCGGCCGCTTTCCATTACCAGGGATGAGCAGGCAGAGACAGATTAATTTTCATACATTTATGGATAGCTTTTCAAGATTTAAAAAAGAGATGGAAGGCATGACGATTGAGAAAAAACTGCTATATGTCACGGATAACACAAAGCTGAAAGAAACCGTGAAAAACAACCCTGAATCAAAAGATGCACTTAATAAGCTTATCGATATTTCAAAAAACCATGGAAATAATACAGACGAATTTTTTACAGCAACAGCCCTGCAAACCGACACGGACACCTACTATCCGCAGGCTGAAAAGGTTTCGCTTATGACCATGCACGCAGCAAAAGGCCTGGAATTTTCGGTTGTCTTTATAGCCGGCTGTGAAAAGGGATATATACCCTTTGAAAGAGGAGAGGATAAAGA
>Ga0255419_10165_pt1 | contig 14319 bp, 9 predicted proteins | sample ANMaggSeSYBR02J3_FD_182658 | JGI IMG/M metagenome (GOLD analysis project Ga0255419, IMG submission 182658) | Sediment cell enrichment communities from methane seep in Santa Monica Basin, California, United Staets - ANME aggregate JGI... | ecosystem: Environmental > Aquatic > Marine > Cold seeps >...
ATTGGCATGTTTTAATGAAATTTCTGCTCCACCTATTGACTTGCCTTTAAGTCCGGCCAGATCAATAAGCTCTCCCGCTGTTTTTCCGGACAAAGGGTTTTTAAAAAAGCACCCGGCACCTGGGGAACCGGATGGCTGCCTTTCTTTTCTTGCTTTCAAAATTTCTTCAGCATTTTTTTTAAGTTTCTGTGGGTCTGAAGGATGCAGACAAAAGCAACCTCCCATTATAATGGGCTGCCCTTGATTACCTTCTTTTACTTCATTTTTCAGAGACAGTTTCCTGTATTCAAAGTCCAGATTTTCTTTCATGATTATTTTAGTATGGCCGTCAGGCAGCAAAATTTTTATGGAATCAAGAACGTTTTTTATTGATCCATGGGCGGTTCCGGCATTCATCATTATGCCTCCACCCACCGTGCCGGGAATGCCAATGGCAAAATTCATCCCTTTGAGGCCATTCTTGACGGCAAAAGAGCAAAGAGACTGCATCCTTGCCCCAGCCAGGGCGGTAACAATGATGCCATCTCTTCCCACATCTCTTTTGGTAATGGTCTTTAGACATTTTGTAAGCACAATTACAATTCCGCGTATGCCGCTGTCTTTTACAAGAAGATTTGTCCCGTCTCCGAAAACAAGACAAGGAATATCCTTCTGCCGGCACCACTTGATAAGCTCCACAAGTTCTTCAGGCTTTTCAGGCATGACAAAAGCGTCGGCCGCACCTCCCACCCGCAAAGATGTGTGCTTCGACATAGATTCATCAAATCTGACGCTGTTTTTAAACCGGCTTTCAAGCCATATTTTTGAATCAGAATCAAGCATGAGTCATTGAAAAGTGAATATTGAAGGAATTCTATCAATTTTTTTAAAAAAAAGAGAGCGAAGCGATTCAACAAATTTTCACTTTTCACTTTTCAGTTCTTCCAGTACCTCTTCCCCGACTTTCCATACATCTCCTGCACCTAAAGTTAGCAGTATATCTCGCTCTTCTAATATTTCATTTAAATGTAAAACAGCCTCTTTGAAACTTTCTTTGAACACAGCTTTTTTATGGCCGTGCGTCCTGATGCCCTCACTGAGGGTACAGCCATCTACGCCCTCTATCTTTTCTTCGCCAGCAGGATAAATTGGAAGAACTACAAGCAGATCCGACTGGTAGAATGAGCGCGTAAACTCATTAAAGAGCGCTTTTGTTCTGGTATAGCGGTGCGGCTGAAAAACTGCAATTATACGCCTGTCCGGCCAGCTTTCTCTTACAGCTCTCAGGGTAGCTTTAATTTCTGTTGGGTGATGCCCGTAATCGTCAATAACCGTGATACCCCTTTTTTCTCCTTTGACCTCAAGCCTTCGCTGAACACCTTCAAGAGTTTCCAGGGCGTTCTTGATAATATCAAAGGGAATATCCAGCTCAATTCCAACAGCAATACTTGCCAAAGAGTTATAGACATTGTGGGTACCGGGAAGATTTAAAGTTATGCTTCCAAGCATATCGCCCATATGATAGATATCAAACCTGCTTTTCTGATTGCTGAACACAATGTCTCTTGCATGAAAGTCAGCCTGGGTGCTCATCCCATAGGTAGTAAAGCGTTTCTTAATCATCGGGATAAGCTCCTGTATCGGCTCATTATCAAGGCAAAGCACGGCAAGACCATAGAAAGGTATTCTGTCAATGAAACTTAAGAAGACTTTTTTTATGGAAGTTAAGTCTTTATAAAAATCGAGATGCTCTCTGTCTATATTGGTTACTACCGCTATAGTAGGCGACATTTTAAGGAAAGACCCATCACTTTCATCAGCTTCAGCTACTATAAAGTCACCTCTGCCAAGCAGCGCATTTGAGTCTATGCCTTTAAGTTTACCACCGATAACCACTGTAGGATCAAGCCCTCCTTTACTCAGGACCGAAGCAATTATTGAAGTTGTTGAAGTTTTCCCATGCGCACCGGCCACAGCCACGCTGTACTTTAACCGCATAAGTTCAGCCAGCATTTCCGCTCTTGGTATTAGAGGAATTGAGACTTTTCTTGCAGCAACGACCTCCGGATTATCCGCCCCGATTGCAGATGATGTCACAACAACATCAGCTCCGCTGACCTGCTCCGGGGAATGCCCTTTAAATATTATACCGCCAAGCCTTTTCAAGCGCCTTGTAATGTCTGATGACCTTATGTCAGAGCCCGATACCTTATAGCCGAGATTAAGAAGGAGCTCGGCTATACCGCTCATTCCTATTCCGCCGATTCCTACAAAGTGTATGTGGTATTTTTTAAGATACATGATCTATAACTACTCAGGTTGTCAGGTTCAAAGTTCAAGGTTCACGGTTGGCTGCCTTGATCTTCATTAATTTATATAGACTTTCAGATAATTAATTTCACAAGGCCAGAAGGAGAAAGGCGTATTAGTTATACGTCGACGACTGATAACACAGTGAAATTATTTATCTGAAAGTCTATAACAATCATCAACAATGGCCTCTGCTGCATCCGGCCTGCCAAGCTTCTTTGCCTTTAAAGCCATATTACTAATAGCCTTGTAATTTGATGCATAGTGCTCGATTTTCCTCGCAAGTGACCTGCCGCTGAGTTCCTTTTGAAGAATTATTTCCGCAGCGCCTGCATCTGACAGTGTTTTTGCATTTAAAACCTGGTGGTCGTCTGCTGCAAAAGGGTATGGTATTAACAGCGCACCTTTACCAATAGCTGTTAATTCTGCCACGGTAGTAGCACCGGCTCTGCATATAATTAGATCGGCATTTTTGTATTGCCGCCCCATATTATTGAAAAATGATTTAACGCTACTGGAGATGCCATCTTTTTTGTAAGCGTTCTTTACCTTTTCTTCATCAGCAGCCCCTGTCTGATGTATGAAAAAAAAGCTGTCTTTCTCTTTTAAGAATTTCAGAGCATCCATTACTGCTATATTGATGCTGTGAGCCCCCTGGCTGCCTCCGATTACGAGAATTGTAAAAAGTTTACCTTGAACGGAACCGGAAATTTCGGATTTCTCCATTGCAAAACAAAGAATTTCGTTCCTTACAGGATTGCCTGTAAAACAAACCTTTTTGGAATCAAAATCAGCCAGAGTATCTTTAAAAGAAATATAAATACGGTCAGCGAGATACGACAAAATACGGTTTGTAATGCCCGGCAATATGTTCTGTTCATGCAGAACAATTTTAATTCCAAGAAGCCATGCCCCAAGTACCACAGGCCCTGAAGAATAGCTTCCAACTCCAACAATTAGATTTGGCCTGAAGTCTTTAAGGATAAGCATGGACTCAAATAATCCCTTTGGTATTTTTGAAACCGATATGATCTGATTAACTATCCCCCGACCTTTTATTCCTTCTACTGTTATGGTTTTAAATGAAAATTTTTTTTCTTCTAAAACAGATACTTCAAATGGCTTGCCCGTACTTATAAAAATGACTCTATTCTCAGGATTGCGCTTAATAAAAGCCTCGGCAATGGCTATGCCGGGAAATAGATGCCCGCCTGTGCCGCCACCCGCAATTACAATGCGCTTTCCGTTGCTATTTGCTCTATGCGCTCTTTTTTTTGACTCGCCTGGTTTTAAGCGCATTGGCAGATGCTCCTATATTCATCAATACTCCTATTGATGCCATATTGATTAAAAGAGAAGTCCCCCCATAACTCAAGAACGGCAGGGTAAGCCCCTTGGTTGGTAAAAGGCCCAGGGCAACTCCCATATTAATGCAAACCTGAAGCCCGATTGCGATTGTCAAACCAATAGCCATAAATGATCCAAAAGGCTCATCAGCATTTATTGCTATGCTTATTCCCCTCCACAGGATCACAAAATAGAGCAATAAAATTACAAGAACGCCAAAAAGCCCAAGCTCTTCGCCAATAACTGAAAAAATAAAATCAGTATGTGGTTCGGGAAGGTAGAAAAGCTTCTGATAACCTTTTCCTATTCCTGTTCCCCATATACCCCCGGTACCGAAAGCCATAAAGGAATGTATCATCTGGTATCCTTCATCGGTCGGATATTTCCATGGATCCCAGAAACTCATAATTCGTTTTAACCTGTAAGGGGCATTGATCATAAATATGTATAAAGCGGGCAGAAATATCAGCAGTGGTGTTAAAAGATGTAAAATCCGAACACCTCCGACAAAAAGCATAATCCATGTAACTGCCCCGAAGATAATTACCGAACCAAAATCCGGTTGCAGAAATATCAGTATTGCGAATATAACGAAAACCATAAGGTGAGGCAAAAAACCAATTGAAAAATCTTTAAGTTTATCCAGTTTTTTACTCATGGAGTACGCCAGATATAACACAAGAGAAAAACGCGCAAACTCAGATGGCTGGAATGTAAAAAAGCCCAGCCGTAACCATCGTGTGGAGCCCCCGGCAGTTATACCCAGTCCGGAAAACTTAACAGCAATCAGCAATAAAAACGCTAAAAATAGAAACGGATATGCCAAAGAACGAAAAAGTTCTAACGGAATATGCCTGCAACTAACCAGGGCAAGAATTCCTAATAGTGAAAAAAACGTCTGTTTCTTAAAAAAATAGTAATCAATTCCAAATTCTTTAAGCGCCAGGGCTGAACTTGAGCTGTAAACCATTACAATGCCTATCCCAACCAGAAAAAGGACAGGGAAAAGGAGTTTGATATCGTATCCTGATTGCGGATTATTTTTAGGCAGTTGTTTTGTCATATTTTTTGTTTTGCAACAGCTTTGCAAAAATCTTCTCCCCTTTGCGCATAGCTGTTATACATGTCAAAGCTGGCGCAGGCCGGCGACAAGAGTACGATATCACCCGGTTTTGCAGCATTATATGCCATAAAAACTGCGTCCTCCATGCTAGTCGCAGTCTCAACAGGCTTAATATCCCCAAGTTCAGCCTTAATATCCTCTTTTGCTTCTCCAATAACTATCAGCTTTTTTGTGTGCCTACCTATTAAATCTCTCAAAGTATGAAATTTACTCCCCTTATTTCGGCCGCCCATAATCAGGACTACGGGTCTTTCAAAAGTTTCAAGCGCTTTTGCCACTGAATCAACATTTGTAGCCTTTGAATCGTCAAAAAAGTCGACACCATTCAGAGTATCAATATATTCAAGCCTGTGGGGAAGCCCTTTAAATTTTCTCAATGACGTTCGTACTCCTTCAAAAGTTCCTCCGGCAGTTAGTGCCGCAAGACTTGCCGCTGCAGCATTCTCCATGTTGTGTTTGCCAGGAAGTTTAAGGTCTGATAGGAGCTGAGACATGTTTTCCTGAGAAATTATGCTTTCATCGCTTATTGCCACACCTTCTTCTTTTGAACTGAAAAAAACTTTTCTGCTCAGGATATCTCTGCTCAAAGAACGCACAACAGGATCAGAACCATTTAACACCGCTGTATCGTTATATTGCTGGTTCTTAAAAATCCGGGCCTTGGACTTTGTATAAGCATCCAGATCAGGATAACGATCCATATGATCTTCGGTAATATTCAGCAAAACCGCCACGTTGGCTCGGAAAGTATCTATGGTATCCAGTTGAAAACTGCTTACTTCTACAACAACAATTTCAGCCTTTTCCTCTCTGTCGGCATATGCAATCAGAGGCTTGCCTATATTTCCGCCCACAAATACTTTAAAACCGGAATCTTCAAGCATTTTGCCTAAAAGAGTTGTTGTAGTGGTTTTGCCATTAGTGCCGGTTACAGCAACAATTGGTTCTGTTATAAATCTTGATGCAAGCTCAATTTCACCTATTACTGGAATCCCTTGTTCCTTTGCTCTTCTTATCGGCAGAATCGTATGAGGAACTCCGGGGCTGACTACAATAAGATCCGCGCTTTCAAAAGTTTCAATTCTATGTGGCCCTAATTCTATTTTTATTCCTATCTCGCGGATTAACGGCTCTTCAGAGCCTGTCTCCAGTTCTTTCTTCTGGTCACTGACAGTTACTGATGCTCCCCTGTTTATTAAAAATCGAGCAGTTGCAACGCCTGTGACACCAAGGCCGACTATTAGAATATTTTTATTTTTAAGCTTCATAAGTTCAAAGTATAGAAATTTCCATTTTATGCCCAATTAATTCGGTACTATAGAATAGATGAGCAAAAAGTGCCTAAAGTGAGCTAAAGTGCCTAAAGTTGTGGTACGCCTTCGGCGTGCTATATATCTTTAGGGCTTGGTTATAAGTTCAGATAGAAACAAAGTTGCCAAAGTTGTATTCTGAAAAAAAAGTTAAAATTGGCAGTGCCGAAGGCACATTCCTTAACTTTAGGCACTTTAATATACTTTAGCTCACTTTAGGCACTTATATATCACCTTAATTTCAGTGTACTCATTGAAATAAGTGCAAGCGCTATGGCAATTATCCAGAATCGTACTATAACCTTTGGCTCCGGCCATCCTTTTAATTCAAAATGATGGTGAAGCGGCGCCATTTTGAAAATTCTTCGGCCGTTTGTCATCTTAAAAAAACTTACCTGAAAAATCACGGAAAGTGTTTCTATAACAAAAAGGCCCCCGACAATTACCAGCAGTATCTCCTGTTTTGTAATCACAGCAACTGTACCTATAGCGCCGCCAAGTGAAAGGGATCCAACATCACCCATAAAAATTTGAGCAGGGTATGCGTTAAACCATAGAAAACCCATGCCTGCGCCGGCCAGAATTCCGCAAAAAATTGCTATTTCACCGCCTTCGGCAACATAGTTGATCTGAAGATAATCAGCTATTTTAGAATGCCCTGCCACATAAGCAAAAAGCATGTATGTGGCAGCAACTACAATCACTGGGCCAATAGCAAGGCCGTCAAGGCCGTCTGTGAGGTTGACGGCATTTGATGTTGCAACAATTACAAACGCCGCAAAAAATATATATCCCCAGCCCAGATCAGGCGAAATATTTTTAAAAAACGGGACAGTTACTCGTGTTGAAAAATCGGGACACATATAAACAAGAAATCCAATTAACAATGCGAGTAATATCTGAAGACAAAACTTGCTTTTAACGCTGAGTCCCTTGCTCCGCTTTTTGATCTGCATGAGATAGTCGTCTATAAAGCCGATAGTGCCAAAGCCAATCGTTACCAAAAGAGCTATCCACACATAATAGTTTGTCAAATTCATCCAGAGAAGTGCAGAGACAGTAATCGAAAATATAATCAGGATTCCACCCATAGTAGGCGTTCCGGCTTTATCAAAATGTGACTGCGGGCCGTCTTTTCTTATATGCTGTCCGATCTGCATCTCGTTGAGCTTTCTGATAACCCACGGCCCGAGGAAAAAACAGATAAAAAAAGCTGTAAGACTGGCATAGATAGCCCTGAATGTAATGTAGCGGAATACATTAAAAGCCGATATTGTCGTATGAAGCGGATATAGCAGATGGTAAAGCATAATATGTTAGATCCTCAACCCCTCAACGATTTTCTCCATGCCCATTGCCCTTGAGCCCTTTACAAGAACCCAGTCTCCCGGCAAAAGTGATTTCTTTAAATCTTCAAGAATCTCTTCTCTTGCTCCAATAAATATATCCATCAAATTTTTATCTTCTTTGCGGGCACCGTTTGCAACAGCTTTTGCGAACTCACCTGTAATGTAAAGCCTTGCAATATTTGATCTGGCAAACAGAGCGCCTATCTTTCTGTGCATGGATTCTGCGTGTTCTCCCAGCTCAAGCATATCGCCGGCAACAAGAATACCCCTGCTGTTGCCTTTTAATGAACTGAGAATCCTGATTGCAGCTTCCATTGAATCAGGATTTGCATTGTATGTGTCGTCAATTATGTGCACTCCCCTGATATCGAAAATATTTATCCTGCCCTTAACCGGCTGAAAACATTCTAAACCGGCTTTTATCTCCTCTAAAGACAAACCAATAATATATCCAACAGACGCTGCAGCAAGGGCGTTTGATACCATAAATCTGCCGGACGTCCTGAGTTTTATTGGAACTCTTTCTTCCGGCAGCACCAGAGTAAAAGAAATCCCGGTTGTTGTTTCATTGACATTCAGCGCTTTAATACGAGCATCTTCTGATAAACCGAAATAAAGCACTTTTCTTGAGGTTTTAGTCGATAAATATAAAACTCTTGAATCATCTGCATTAAGAACCGCTGTTCCCTCCGGCTTTATTCTTTTTAGAAGCTCTCCTTTGGCATTCATTACCCCTTCAATTGAGCCCAGCCCCTCAAGGTGAGCAAAGCCTATGTTTGTAATTACGCCAATATCAGGAATACAAATTTCACCCAGCCTGTCTATCTCTCCGGGTCTGTTCGTCCCAAGCTCAAGCACAGCCCACTGGTGGCTGTTTTTAAGATCCAGGAGCGTTAGCGGAAGCCCTATTTCATTGTTGAAATTTCCTTTGGTCGATAAAGTTTTATAACGCGTTGAAACAACGGAAGCAGTCATTTCTTTGGTTGTAGTTTTGCCGTTTGAACCAGTTATCGCTACAACCGAAACATGGGTCCGCCTGCGGTTAAAAGAAGCAAGATCGCCCAGAGCTTTCGTAGTATCGCTCACTGCCACACAAACAATACCCTTATCCTGCCAATCCGTACCGGCATCATCTTTACTTATAATAAGACCTCTCACGCCACCGGTCATCACATCAGATGCAAAATCATGACCATCATGAACATTTCCCTTGATCGCAATAAAAAGTTCATTCACAGATATTGTGCGTGAATCAATAGATACTCCCTCAAAAACATGTTTGACATCCCCGCACAAAAGGTCTCCCTTTGTTGCCTCAAGGATTTCAGCAGTAGTCCAGGGTATTTTTGGTTCGTTTTCCATTGTAGTTTTTTACTTAAATAGTATAGGAATTTCCATTTTATGCCTAATGAATTCGGTATGATAGATGAGTAAAAAGTGCCTAAAGTATATTAAAGTGCCTAAAATGCCTAAAGTTATGGTACGCCTTCGGCGTGCTAATTGATAACATAGGAATAGAAACTGTTGCATTTCCCTATGCATTAATGACTCAAGAAATCTTTATATAAAATGGCAGAATACCTTGACTTTAGGCACTTTAATATACTTTAGCTCACTTTAGGCACTTTTTCTTATTTAAGAGCTTCTCTCGCTTCCTCCCTGTCATCAAAGGGAAAAATTTCACCCTTGATTAATTGATATGTTTCATGCCCCTTGCCGGCTATAAGTATGATATCTCCCGAACCGGCTGATGTGATGCTCAGCTTTATGGCTTTCCTGCGATCAGGCTCAATAACATAACCTTTCTCTTGAATGCCGTTTGCCGGCTCCTTTGGGTCATATTTCTTTGAAGATGTTTGTTTTATTCCCTCTACTATCCGGCTTATTATTTCCATGGGATCTTCTGTCCGCGGATTATCCGATGTAATTATAGTTAGATCGCAAAACCTGCCGGCTATTTCGCCCATCCGGGGCCTTTTGCCTCTATCTCTATCGCCACCGCAACCAAATACACAGATAATTCTGCCGATTTCATTATCTTTAATTGACTTTAAAGAAGACAGAACATGTTCCAGGGCATCCGGAGTATGGGCGTAATCAACAAACACAAATTTGCCTGCTTTATTTGGTATAAATTCCAGTCTGCCCGGTATTCGGCCGGTCTTTTCTATACCTGCCTTTATGATAGCCGGAGAAAGTCCAAGAGCAATCCCCACACCTGTTGCGCTGAGTATATTCTCAAGATTATGCTCCCCTGCGAGAGGTGATTTAAAATCAAATACCCCCCTTTCTGTTGAAATTCTCCCTGTAATACCTGTAAGGCTGTATTTAATATTATCCGGCCATATCATTTTATCTGCCGTGCTGCCTGTGGAAATCACGGGCATACTATCAGATGCTTCTGAAAGTAAATTATAAAGTCCTTTTCCTCTCTTATCATCGCAATTTACTACAGCCGTAATGTGGCCCTTTTTGGGACCGGTTTTTAAATGCTCTGTAAAAAGCCTTTTTTTGCAAAACCAGTAAGAATCCATATCTCCATGATAATCAAGGTGTTCCCGGGTCAGGTTGGTGAACACACCAATATCTACCCGGCAGCAGTCAATCCTGTGCAGGTCAATTGCATGAGATGATACTTCCAGAACAACGTGAGTGACCCCGTTTTCATGCATTTCCGCCAATATCCTTTGCAGATCCAAAGATTCCGGCGTTGTCATTGGGTTTGGAAAAGCCCTGCCTGAATAACGGTAATTAATAGTTCCTATTACACCAACCTTGAAACCCGCTTCAGCAAGGATGCTTTCAATTATGTAAGCTGTTGTTGTTTTACCGTTTGTTCCGGTTATCCCTATAATGAACAATTTTTCTGAAGCATTCCCGTAAAAATTTGCGGAAATTGCTGCAAGAGCTTTTCTGGCATTCTCAACCTCTATAATTACAGATTCTTTGTTAACATGTTTCTGCGCTACAATTACCGATGCACCTCTTGCCAGAACTTCATCAATAAAGTCATGCCCATCCGCCTTAAAACCCTTTATGGCGACAAAAAGCCCATCAGGCTTAACCTCCTGCGCCCGATAATGTATTGAGCCTATTTCATAATCCGGCAAGTTATTATGTTGCCATGTTCCCGCGCTATACTGATGCTCCATACCTTCTTTGACAATGCTTACACGCCTTATTCCCGTTACAGATTCAAGCAAAATAGAAAGTTTCAACCTTTTGCCCCATTTCTGCCGGTCCGTATGTCAACCAGTCTTCCAAATGAATTGTCGACGGTTAACGGTATGTTCATATAGTTTGCAGTTTCATGCGCTATTCTTTTGAATGCCGGAGCCGCAACTATGCTGCCGTAATGCTTTCCCTGGGGTTCGTCAATAACTACCAGAACAGCTATTTCAGGATCCTCGGCAGGAATAAACCCAAGAAATGAAGCTGTGTATTTTTCGTTTGAGTAAGTTCCTTTCTCATCAATTTTCTGGGCGGTTCCCGTCTTCCCGCAGACAGAATAACCTTCCAAAGCAGCATTCACACCTGTCCCCCCTTCAGTAGTTACAGAAGCCATTATTTTTTTCACGGTTCTGGCTGTTTCCAGCGAAACGACCCTTCTGACCATACGCGGGCTTGAGCTTTTTATAAGACGTCCATTCTGATCCGTTATAGCCTGGACAATATAAGGAGCCATGAGTACCCCGTCATTTGCAATAGCTGAAGCCGCAGTTATCAGTTGCAGGGCGGAAACGGCAACTCCCTGTCCAAAGGATATTGCGCCGGCATCAATTTTTGACCATCTATTATAGTGGGACAGGCTGCCCGATGTTTCCCCCGGGCAGTCTATTCCAGTCTTTTCACCAAAACCAAAATCGCGGAATGTTTTATAAATATGTTCCGGCCCTACCATTTCGCTAACCTTTATAGTGCCGATATTGCTTGAAAACTTAATAATTTGCTGTAGAGACAGCCAGCCGTGAGGATGAGTATCGCGGACAACGTTTTTGCCTATTTGGTATTTACCGTTTTCACAGAAAAAAATGGCATTTGGAGAATATCCTCCAAATTCTATTGCCGCACATGCGCTGAAAATTTTCATGGTTGAGCCGGGCTCAAATGGATCTGTTATTGATCTGTTTCTCCACAGATTCTGATCAAACTCTCCAAAAGAATTTGGATTAAAAAATGGATAGTGCGCCACTGCCAGTATGGCTCCGGTCTTTGGAGACATTACAATCGCCATCCCTGATTCGGCATTAAATTTAACAGCAGCTTCTTCGAGCGCTCTTTCGGATAAATACTGGATATTATAATCAATCGTTAATATCAGATTATTCCCGCTGCAATCAGGCATTACACTCTTTTCAGCGTCGAACCCGCGCTTGAAAGCATCTTTTAAAACCGTAAAACTGCAAGTACTTCCTTTAAGGTAAGTATCATAATAGTATTCGATTCCTTCAAGACCATGCCCATCTGTGCCCGAAAATCCAAGCATCTGCGCTGCAAGGGTTTTGTTTGGATAAAAACGTTCGTGCTCGGATATAAAATCTATACCTTTGAGATCAAGGGCTTTTACATCTTTTACTTCCTTTGGTGTAACCTTACGTTTAACCCAAACAAATGATCTGTCAGATGTGAGTCTCTGCTTAAGCGAATTAAGGTCAATTTTCAGCGTTTTATTAAGAGCCTTGGACGTCGCCGCCGGATCCTCGATATTAGGGGGATATGCCACAATTGATGCAACATCTATGCTCAAGGCCATTTCCCTGTGGTTTGTATCGTAAATTGTCCCACGCTTTCCCTGAAATATTAATGACTTTTCATATTGATTTGCTGCTTTTTTTGACAGCCATGAACTGCAAAAAACCTGAAGATAAAAAGCCCTTGCCCCTATAGCAGATAGAAAAATGCTGAAAATAAAACCAATCAGAATTGTTCTCAACTTTATGTGGTTTTTTTTAATTGGTTTCATGGAATTATAATTATCTGCTCCGGTGTTGGTGTTTTCAGGCCAAGCTGGTTTTTTGCTATCTTTGCGAGCCGTTCCGGAGATTTCAGGCGCGCAAGCTCAACCTTTAAGTTATTTTGCAGATTTATAAAATTCCGATTTTTTTTATTTTCATTAGAAATTTCATACCCGAATTTTATGCACTGCACTCTGCTCCATGTGTAAATTAAAAGCTCTGCAATAAAGACAGCCATAATGATAAACCAGATCACTATCCTCGTGCTGCTTACATTTTTTTTGGTTTTACGAGCCATAATTGATAATTGATAATTGATAATTGATAATTGATGGAATCGCTTCGCTCTGTCTTTTTGTTATAAAATAAAAGTTTCCCAAACGACTTAACGTTTTGTAATTGTTTAAACGAGCACGCCGAAGGCGTACCACCAATTTTCAATTTTCAATTTTCAATTTTTCTACGGCTCTCATCCTTGCGCTTCTCGCCATTGGATTAGCTGCAATTTCTTCTTCTGTCGGCCGCAAAACTTTTTTTGTCAAAGATCGTATAACCCTTGGCTTATTGCAAACACACCTTGGCAGAGCCGGCGGGCATATACACTTGCCTTCCAGAAGTTTTATTTTTTTTTTAACAATTCTGTCTTCCAGAGAATGAAATGATAATATGCAAAACCTGCCTTCAGGCTTCAACAAGTCAACGGAGGTTTCCATGAATGAATTGAGCATATCCAGCTCTTTGTTAACAGCTATTCTAACAGCCATAAACACTCGAGTGGCAGGGTGAATCCTTCTCCTGGATGATGCTTTGCCGGAAACGGCTCTGCATACGATTTCCGATAGCTGCCTGCTGGATTTAATTTTTTCTTTTTTTCTTACACTAACTATTTTTTTTGCTATTTTACGTGAATAGCGTTCCTCTCCATACTTAAAAAAAATTTCAGCAAGGCTTTTTTCATCCATCGTATTTATCAACTCTTCAGCCGTTGTATCTGATTCAATGTTCATCCGCATATCCAGCGGTTCATCTTTTCTGAAGCTGAAACCCCGTCCACTTGAGTCGAGGTGATGAAATGAAATTCCAAGATCGAGAAGAATGCCGTCTACAGCAGTAATATTTAATTGTGAAAGAATTTTCGGAAGATTTACAAAATTATTATGAAAGAGATGGATGTTTAACTCGTATGGTTTTAATTTTCTTTTTGCGTTTTTTATTGCATCTATATCCTGATCTATGCCGATCAGAATCCCATCCGGAATAATTTTTTCCAAAATGGCGCTCGCATGACCTGAACCGCCAAGCGTACAATCCGCATAGATTTTCCCGGGCTTACAATTAAGGTAATGAACAACCTCGCTTAACATTACAGGAATGTGTTTGTATGACATAGAATTAGCCCGAATTTCTCATGAACAACTTATAAAATAATGTACAACTAATTGAATTATTGTAAATTATTAGTGGCTTTGATTTATGAACTATACAAGACTTTATAGATGGTATTTATAATTAAATTCTTTATGAGTTGTTCACCCTTCGGGCAAGCCGATCTCACCGCATCCGCCGTGTTGCAGGCCATTTGCAGTGAAGTACCACAGCTTCATGGCCTGGGCCTTGCGCCTGTAGCAAACTCAGCTTGTGAGAAATATGGGTTAAAGCCCTAATTTTGCTATTTCGTTGCTGACAGCCTCCTTTTTCATATCTTCTTCCATCTGCACTACTTCCTGCTCGTAATTTTCCTTAGACCATATTTCAAAATGAACTATCTGCCCCACAAGTACGATTTCCTTTTCAAATTGCGCATACTGCCTTAAAACCGGTGGAATCAGGATCCGGCCCTGCTTGTCACAATTACAATCAGAGGCACCCCCTATGAATACTCTTCTGAAGCGGCGCATATACTCGCTTGTTTCAGACATTGCCAAAACTCTGGATTCTATCTTGCT
>Ga0255419_10166_pt1 | contig 14299 bp, 9 predicted proteins | sample ANMaggSeSYBR02J3_FD_182658 | JGI IMG/M metagenome (GOLD analysis project Ga0255419, IMG submission 182658) | Sediment cell enrichment communities from methane seep in Santa Monica Basin, California, United Staets - ANME aggregate JGI... | ecosystem: Environmental > Aquatic > Marine > Cold seeps >...
TTTACTAATCCCAGCATTTTACGATATTCCTTGGCGCTCTTCCAGGAGCACTTGTGAGGAGTTTTATAATAGGTCGGTTACCATTAAACTGATAATTTATTTTGATATATCTGATTCCCAAACGTTTGAGGGCCGCCTTATGCCTGGGGAATTCTTTAGGATAAAAAGTCCGCTGCCCATCGATAAAATCTTTTAAAAACTTAGCGAATGCTCGATAACCTGTATACTTTTTGGTCAAAACGAGGTTTCCTACCTCAATCTGAAAAATGACATCCCTACAGGTCTCGGGTGACCAGTTAAAAGTCTTTCTTACAGGATAGTTGAGATTAATCAGCTTTTGGGCTTTGTCCGCGCACTGAAGCTCAAGACTGGTTGCATGGGGTCTTATTTGGGCTTCCGGATTGATATCAGTGGGTAGCCCTCTGATTGAGACGGTGTAATTGGCTTTCACAAGTTTTACGACCTTGGCCCCTTTCGTTAAGAAGGAAAAAAAGTAGGAATCGAAAAGTATCCTCCGGTCCAGCACCTGTTTTGCATAATAACCTTTTTGCGTACTTCTGCTGACGAATGGCGCGGCCGGCCCATTCACAAATTTTACAGCATAACCATCATGTCCTAAAAGGATCTGCTCTAAAGTCTTTTGATCAGACACTCCTTGAATTTCCACCAAAACTTCCTTTTCCCAAAGGTCCTGGAGATGGCAGGCAGTTTCCGAACAAACAAAGTTCCATAAATAATCGAGAGGGCCGATTACCAGTTTCCAGAAAATCTTGTCATTGCCGGTCGACTTGCCGGCCATAGAAGCACTGAGCTTGTCATATGCCATGCGGGCCACAAAAAAAGGAGACTTGCTGGTGACTGTATCTTCATTGAAAGCCTGGGCGGCCATATGGTAAGCCACTGTTTTTGAAGCAGCCGCCGGCATAACCTCGGCCAGAGCGTTTTGATATTCTCGAAATGCCTTTGCGGCTAATAACAGAGACTCCAAAGTTTTTTTGCCATCGACTTTGCCGATCTTTTTTTCTAATCTGGAAATAATGGTTTTTCCTTTGTCTGCAACCTTTGCCAAGCCCCCCTTGCTTCCGATCTCCAGCTTGGCCGCTTTGGCTTTAGTGGATTGAAACTCGTAAATACGCTCAACCCATGAAGGCACATCATGGTCTATTGTTAAAGGTTTCAGCTCAATCGCCATTTTGTTCAAAACAGCAAAATACGGACCTTGATTGATTGCCATTCTTGCCGCTAACTGACGCCGCTCTTCTCTCCCTTGAAGCCTTTTAACGCCTTCTGGAAAAACAAGCCCAAAATTGTGCCAGGCTTGAAAATAAGCCTTCCTGTACAAGGTTTGAAATTCAAGTTTTTGACCTGCTATAATAAGAGGATCGACAAGAGCGGATTCCATTTCATTAAGAAACGAATCAATTTGCTTTTTCCCTTTAAGGGTGAAGACAGGCGGTACACTGGTTTGACGTAAAGCTGATAAACTGCCTCCCCAAAAATCTTCCAGGGTCACATACGACAGAGATTCATTTGAGTTAACCCAGGTGGCAAACCACCCGAGATCGACGCCCTTTAAAGTCAATATATGCTTTAACCATGCATGCAAATTATTCATTTCCTGATTAAGGCTGCTCGAATCGGTTTGCCAGACCACATTATAAAGATACTGGTCGGCAAATTGCTTTCTTATCTCAGGTATAATCTTTTGATCTGTCATTAAGACGATAGGTTCATAAGAAGGCTGAGGCATGGATTTGAGTGTTTCAAGGCTTTCAGCTTGCAGACGGGTACGCAAAAGATTGATGCGCCTTACGAGGTAAACTATGTGTTGGCCGATAACTTCGTCAGGAGTTGAATCAGAAAAGTTTACTATCCTCTCTCCCATCTGTCTGTCAAAAGAGATCTGAAAGCCGTCTTTAAACTGTTTGCAATACTTCTCCTTGAGTCGAATCTCAACATTATTACTTTCATTCAACCCAAATCTGGGAATCCACCAGTTGCGATTCTCCTCTTCCACTTTCAGAAGCGCCTCTCTAAAGCGTTCCATAATAATGACATCCGTCAACACTTCTCCCTGTAATATAAGAGGTTTTGAAAACTCATGAGAAATCCCTCTCATGGTTCCAAGATTCTTTACAAATGAAAAGCTCAACAGACCACAAATGGCAACCGCCACAGCAACCCATGAAGCTATGCCAAGATTTCTGGTTAGCAGGCTCCATTCAAGTCTTCGCTGGGTAGGGGTAAACAGATTTCTGTCATTAGGTAGAATTTGCTCAAAAAAATCATGTAGAAACAAGCCATTATTCGTTCCAGGCAAGACATCTCTCTCTTCAATAAGCCCGAGAGACTTTAAGAAATGTGAGTACGGGCTCCCTTCCTGTTGTCCGCTGCTAAAGAAAAGACCTCTTAAAACTGGAGTCTCCTGGTAGGGATTTTCCCCAAAAGCCCCTTTAATAAAAGAATCAAAGCCGGATTTCATTTTTTCAAACTCTTCAGGAAAAAGAAGGAGGCCAGGATCAGCGCCTATGGACCCGGCCTTATGGAAAAGGAGGAGCCGGAGATCTCTTAAGCGCCCCCCGATTGTATGCATGGCACGGTTGACAAAGGTAACTACATCTGTTAACAGATCATGATTCATGAGCCCCATGGCCTGTTCAAGGCTTTTATCCGGAAGATGATCACAAAATTGAGTCATACCTTGAATCAAGTCGCATTTGGTTACAAGAACGTATACCGGAAACTTTACACCGAGAACCCGCATCAATTCATCAATACGGCGCCGGATGTTTCGACCATCTTCTTCAAGGGCTTCGGGGCCGGAGCCAAGTAACTTATCAGCCGCAATGGTAACAATGAGACCATTGAGAGATTCTCTTTTTCTGTATTTGACCAAAAGGTTGAGGAATTTTTGCCATTCCTCTTTATCACGGCCTTCATCGACAGGAATAGCATACCTGCCGGCTGTATCGATAATAATAGCCTGTTCAAAAAACCACCAATCACAATTCTTTGTCCCGGAAATGCCCGAAGTTCGGCTGACATCCGCAAACGGTGAAGAAAGACCCGCGCTTTTAATTGCCGTGGTTTTTCCGGAACCACTTTCTCCGATTACCATATACCAAGGAAGCACATAAAGAGGGTTGCCATATTTTTTCAAGTGAGAAGACTTAAGAGACTCAATAGCCTCTTTCCAACTATCCTGAAGCTCTCTTAAACGCGCACTCTCTTTATCGTCCACGGTTTTCAGATAGGAGTCATCCTGCTCAATGATCTGGTCAACAAAATGCTGTTCCCGACGTTTAAGCCATAGCTTTCTTAGAAAAAGCAAACCCAGCCCTAAGCCTAAAATGCCCAGCAAAATGAAAAATCCTACCCACCATGCCCAATCAAGGCTCAGTACGATCCCAAAAACCAGAAGGATAGTCAGTAGAATTACTGCTATAATAAAAAAGACTTTAAGAATTTTAAAAAGAATCTGCTTCATTTACTTAATAAACTTTCTCCGATATTGTTTAGAATAAACCTGTAAATCAAATACAGAACCGAGTAAAGGAGAACGGGGGTTCCAAGACAAAGAAGCGTAAAAGTCGAGAAGCGTTTTTTTTCTTTAGGAGAGATCATCTCGCTCGACTCAACAGGATATGCTTCCGGAAAAAGCTCTCCTTTTTCAAGAGAAGGTAGTCCCACTGAACTTCCTGTAAGAAGTTTCAAATTTGATGTCTTTAGCTGTTCCAGGAGATATTCGTCTCCTTCATGGCAATAGCGTCCCATAAAACCTATAGATAGACAGAGATAATAAACCTCCCTCACATCTCTTTGATGGGGACCAAGAGTATTTAAGCGTTCAAAAAAAATCTCGCCGGCGTCGGCAGTCTGATAATAAAAGCGCTGGAGTTGTTCACCCTGCCACAGATGTTTTTCTTTCCACGAAGAGTTTAAAATAGCCTCATCAATCCAGGCAAAAATAGCAAAGCGCGCCAGGTCGTAGTCCTCCTGAGAGAAAGCGCCGTTATTGAGACTCTCTTGACTCTTCGAAATCAGACGTTGAATATCGGCCTTAACTTGATCAAAGGGTGGTTGTTTTTTGGCCACTGTTTTCAAAAAATATGCCGCGTAGGCAACGAGTTCTATAAAACAATCGGTCAATCGCATATCTAACTTTTCCCCACAACCATCAGTTCTATCTTTAAATCTTCAGGAGCTGCATCCCAATACAAAGCAATATTGTAATCTTTGTGCACACGGGCCCATTGATCACTGTGATGGTCAATCTGAAAATAAATAGAGTAAGTCCGACGGGGCAATTCTTGTGGCGGCGTTGGAAGGTGTTGCAGCTTTACTCCTGGAAGAGCACGGGCCATAAGAATAGGTAAAGATTCTCGTGAACTTATTTTTGCGATTGTTTCCAGAGACTTAAGCACGAAATCAGGATCCTTTTCGGTTTCAAAAACCAGGTAAAAACGGTTTCGTCCTTCAAAAATCGTTGGGGCCAGATCACACGCATAATAGGTTCCGTCGTATACGAGTTGAATCACATATTCCGGCCCGGCCGTAATTTCATCCAAAAGCTGGGTAACTATAGCCTGCGCGCCTGAAAAACATTTCCACAGGTTTTGATGATCATATCCGGATAGAAGACGGGTTCCGTCTTCCAGTTCTCCCATCACATTGACCTGCTCTGAAAAAGAAGAGAGTTCGCCGATCAACTCTCTTAAGAGGGCATACACCGTCCAAGGATGAACTTGTTGCGATTCAGTAAAATGAAAAAGGGAAGGAATGTAGCGATTAAGGGACCTTAAGGCTAAGAGATAAACCATATCTCTTGTCCCGAATTCGACTGTATGAATCCCCCTTTCACGTTTATACGATTCAAGCTGGTGGCCGCGAGATGCGATCTGGTCCCTGATTTCCTTGACAACCTTTACGAGAGGACCTGAACCGGAAATGGCAAGGGAGGGAGGAACAAACTCTTCGGAAAGCGTTATCTCTTCGCCTGATCTTTTCAGTTGAGCAAGAGGAACAAGTATATAGTCTCCGATTTGATCCTTTTCCGTTTCCCAAAATATTTTCAGGACATAGTAAAGCCTCTTAATCTGAGCCGGCGGCCCGCTTTGATGTAAGTCGGAAACCTCTTCAGGGTCGGTCGTTGTCACAAATCTGGTGGTCACTTCTGAAAGGTTTTCTAATTTGGAAAGCACGGTAACATTTTCTCCGGCATCATTCCATTTTTTCAGGCCGATAAAAACAGTAAAAGGTTTGTCCCCATCCACCCAGGCTTCATCAAAAGAACGGGCCTCGATAAGAGAATTGCCCGGGAAAATTAGATAGGTCATATCCGGAAACAAAAATTCACCTTTCAGGAGATTAAAAGAAAAATTTCCCAGAGCGGTTTTCTGGATCTCTAAATTCCCTACGCCCCATAGGTGGGGCTGAAGGAATTTATGAAAAGGTGTCAACAGAGACTGAAAATGAAGATCTTCCAGTTGAAAATGTTGTGGTTGTAAAAAAAGGCCTTGATGCCAAAAAAGAGGTCTTTCCATATTCTTTATCTTTTTTTTATAATGTTAGAGATGGGGAGAAGTTATTTCGCCTGCATCTATAGACTGTCACATATTAAATTGCACAAGGGTATTGTAATACGCCGACGACCGATAACGCAGTGAAATTTAATATGTGACGGTCTATATTATTGAATCTGTTTCGGGCCCAACGTAAGTTCTATATTTAAGGGGCCTGGTTTTAAAATTTTAGTCCGCTTAATCCACCCTTTTTTTTCTATAATCACCGGAATATCAAACAACCGTATAATTCTCTCTTTGTAAAGCGAATAGTAACCTGCCACAATGGCTATATATCTTGCGCCCTCGGCTCGGTTCAACCGAAAAGTCAAATCTTGCCCGGGATGAATAATTAATCTTTCTGAGCCGGCTACACTGCTGTCAAAAAGGCCGCATTCCAAAAGTTTGTAAAGCCCGTTATTATCGCCGGCAAGCTGATTGAAAGTATTCGGATTTCTGAGTTGATAAACACATATAAGGAGAGTGTGAGGCGTTCCCTCGTGGAGGTTTAATTGAAAATCGGCTTTTAAGTGAAGTTGAATAGTCTCTTTTTCGTATCTCCACTCCGGAGGAGCAAGAGGCAGGGATGCACATGAACAGACTCCGAAAGCAAGCAACCACAGGAACAGTATTTTAATATATTTTTTCACTTTGTTATCTCCTTATACCTGAGTTGAGCGATTTTTGAGCATTCTTTTCAAATTCTCTTAAGAATTTCTCCATGAAGCGTCCTGAGTCAAACCATTTTTTGCATTTATAAAACTTTTTTTCATATATTTCAAAAAATTCTGCTTTTTGGAACGGTCCGAACTTAAAACCTCCGCTACCGTCGGCTTTGATCTGATCAGGGTCCAATTCGTGTAGAATTTCGCCTATCTCGGTGTAGGCAGCCTCTTTAAATGCTTGATGTGCAATCAGAAAGGCTTTTTCGATCTGCCCAAGATAGCTCTCAAGGGATCGGGCATGGCTTTCTCCACCTTCCAGATGAAAACCTATAACCTGCCTGATCGTTTCATCCCCGGTGCTTTCGCCAAGAAAGGTTGTATTAATCACACCCACCACTTGATTGAGGGCATCAAAGATAGTATTCAAGGATTCAGCCAATTTTTGTAAAAGTTCTGTGGAAGATAGATCGGCCTGAGAAATCCTTCTTCCTAATAACAATGAAAAAAGCCTCGGAAGAACCTCTTCATCTATGTTTAAACCGCTGTATCTGCTTGAAATTGCTATATTAAATTCAGCCGTCAGTTTCTCAAGCAACGTTAATTTTTCGCTATCTGAAAATTCTTTTAGTCTTTCTTCAAGATATGTTTCGATTAAAGTTTCAGCCTGCAAGCGATCTGACTTATAAATTTGTCTAATTTCATTTGTTATTTGTTCTGTCGATATTTGGTCGTTCATTCCCCTATCTCTTATTACCACCATTATCCGGATAAAGAATAACCGTCTCGGATATAAAATCGTTTTCCTCGGGTTCGTCTGCTCCCTTTGTTGCCGGAATATCGTCCTTATCTGCCTGAACAGACGGTGATTTTTCTTTTCTAAAATCATCAGGTGAAAGAATGACCGTCTCTTCTAACCCATACTCATCTTCTGAGACAACATTGGTATTGTCAAATCGCTCCCTGCCTGCTGTTGATATAGCAACCGTTTTTTCTAATTCATCCTTCTGTGCTTCCAGGCCAATACTCCATTTTTCCATGATCTTAGCGAGGATGTCAGAAATAGCCTTATTTTCCGGTGCAGGCTCTGCTTGTACAAAATTGAGCTCATGAGAAAACAATTTGTCTTTGACCTCTTTTCTGAGGTTTTCCAATTCTTGCTGGAATTTGTCCTTCGACCATTTAGAATTTTCCATCAAGCCGGTTCTCAACCCAATTTTCAATAAAGACCAGCCCAAACCGATAGATTTTTCCCAAAGGCTCACCCAGTCCTGACTAACACTCTTTCCATCAGGAATCCAGAAAATATTTTCAGGAGAAAAGGCGCTATCGGCTCCGTTCTTTAGAAAGTTTTCCAGGCTATCATCATCATTTGAGACTATTTTCTCAATTTTTTTTTCAAGAGTCACATATACTTCTGAAACATCTTGTTTTTTGTTGACCAGAAGCGTGTAAAACCAGATAATTCCCAGAAAATGGGGGCTGGAATATGGGAATAATTTCGGGAGAAACGGTGGCTTGACGGCATTTCCTCCTATGTCTATAAAGTTTAGTTTAAAGTTCCAGAAAAACGGCAACAGGCCACTCTGGTCTGCAAGGTTAATCCAGATTCTATCGATAGATAAATCAAGCCCTGGATCATCTATCCTGGAAAAGATAGTCTGAACAAGCTCGCCCAAAAAAGAAAGCTTTAAATACAAGACTTCCAGAAAATATTTTTTGTTTTTATCAAAGAAAAAAGGGGTTGTTGCCAGACTATTTCGTTTTAAAGCCTTCAGACAGTTTATTCTGCCGGATTCTTGTTTTTCGCTAAGCCTGCTTTCCAGATCGTCAAATGAGGCACCTGAAATTAGAGACAAAAAATCATAAACATTAACAGATCCGGCTTCAAAAATTAACATGTAAAAAGGATAAAAAGAGATTGGAACAATTCTTGAGACGGCTAAACAGTCTGATCCATAGCACTCCTGCCGGCTGGAGCAATCGATACAAGGAAACCGATTCAAGCGGTTTCTCACTTCTGTGAGGCGACCGAAGTCTTTGATCAAATCCCACCTGTCTTTAAGTGCGGAATGGTCGGAACTCTCCAATGAAAAAACGTAAAAATCAGACTTGCCTGTTGAACCAAAACATGACGGACAAAACAGATAGCGTTTAAGTGAGGCAGAATAACGCTGAAACCCCAAGCTGGTCAAGATGTCGTCATCATAGCATTGTTGAAGAGGCAGCCCACACACCGGACACGGAGGGTGAAAAAAGATCCGTTTTGATTTGCAAAAAAATAAAGACTGTAAAGATATCAACCCACCATCTTCTCCGATTTGATCAGCCAGGATGATGGCGGAACCATCCTGATTTTTTCTCGAATAAAACAAAAATGCCTTCTGCCAGCATTGATCAATATCCTGGTTGTTGAAAGGCCGTAACTCATCCCGTGTTAGATGATATTCATCTTTTTGCAACAAAAGGAATACTCGTTTAATTTCACTTCCGGCATCGGTGACAAACCGAGCTTCAATGAGCCTGGCAAAAGGGTCTGACTCACTGATAATTAGAAATGGAAAAGGAGATTTTTCCAGAATGGAACCATCTTGAGAGATCAAAGGAAAATTCAATCGGAACTTCGTATCGGTAAACTCAAGATAAGGTAGCAAAGATGGCATTTTGATATTATTCACTCTAAATTTCTCCATGAATATTTTGGCATCCTGCATTTGCCAGTTTACACTTTTTAGAGGTAATTCCAGCTTCGACCGGAAACATGAAGTGCCTAAAGTGAGCTAAAGTATGTTAAAGTGCCTAAAGTTAAGGAGTCGCTTCGCTCCATTAATTCATATAAAATTGGCAGCGCCGAAGGCGCAATCCTTAACTTTAGGCATTTTAGGCACTTTAGCTCACTTTAGGCACTTGTAATTTTTTGTGTACTCGTACAAATTTAAAAAAGTGTGAACTACTTTTGACCTATTTTGAAGGATGCCAATATTCTCTATTTCTTGAAGTGCTTCTCCATAAAGTCTGCAAGATCTGACCTGTCATAAGTGATGTTTAATTTCGTTTTGAGGTGTATTAAATCCTCATGAAGTTCCCGTGCGCTTTGATATCTTAATTTTTTGTCTTTCTCCAGGCATTTCATCACAATTCTATTTAACTCGTCAGGGATATCCGGTCTTAATTTTATTATAGGAGCTATTTCTTTTTCCGGAATAAACCTGATGGCTTCTATCTCACTACCAAATTGATATAATTTTTTTCCTGATAATATTTCATAAAAGACAATACCCAACGCATATATGTCAGCTCTATGATCGACAGATTGCCCCAATGCCTGTTCCGGAGACATGTAGGAAAGTTTACCTTTAATGACACCAGCCAGAGTTAAACTTGGCTCAGATCTGGCTTTTGAGATTCCGAAATCGCTTATCTTGACCTCTCCTTGAAATGAGATAAGGATATTCTGAGGACTAATATCTCGATGAACAATGTTCAGAGGTTTTCCGGTCTTGTCGTCTAGTTTAGAATGCGAGTACTGCAAACCTCTACTGATCTGTGAAACAATAAAAACCGACTGATCAACAGGGAGGCCTTTTTTTGCCACTGCCGTGATTTCTGCCAGATTTTTGCCGCGGACATATTCCATAGCGATAAAGTAAATATTCTGAAACTTGCCAAAATCATTTATCTGAACAATGTTTGGGTGTTGTAATAATGCGGCTAGTCTGGCCTCTCGGATAAACATTCTAATAAACTCTGAATTTTCAATAAGATGAGGCAGTATTTTTTTTATGGCTACAATCCTTCGAAAACCATCCTCGCGCACATAGTCTGCCACAAATAACTCGGCCATTCCTCCTTGCGCTATTTTCCTTTGCAATATATAAGGGCCGATCCGAGTCATACCTTCAGATTCTTTTTGAATCTTTAATGCTTTTGTCTTAGAAATACGATCTATCACCGCCATAATCGCTGAAAACAATAAAACACTAAAGAGTATCGCATAGACAAAGAGAGCTTTGTATTTACTTATGGAGCTGTATAATTGGGTTGAAGAAAATATCAAATACACTTTGCCGATATTTGTTCCGGAAAAGGTGATATTTGTTGAAAAGCCGGCAATTTTTTCATTGTCGGGTAAAGACTTTGCTTCGATAGAAATCCCTTTAATGGTATCTATATATCTTCCATTCTTTATGGGAATAAATATCTTATTTATCATATCAGAATCGCTATGAGCCACCAACTTGTTTTCATGATTCAGAATCGATACGAATATAAAGTTATTACTACCTTCAACCTCGCCAATTGCCACATTCAGAGACAACATATTCTTTTCTAAAAGAGACGGGCCAATCTTAGAGGCAAGCTTTTGGGTCACCGATAATCCGTATTGATAAAAATCATTATTCAGACGTTTTACACTGCTATTTAAAATTAAATAGCCGGTTACAGAGGCTATGAGCCAAATGATAAGACATATAACTATGCTATTTCTATTACGTCGAACAAATTCTATCTCAAGTAATTTACTAGTAGTCTTCTTGAAAATGTTCGTTGGTAACTCTTTCACCCATAACATGGTTGATGAGGCAATTTCGCGAACAGACGCCATGGGAACCTCTCTCTATCAAAGGCTAAGCAGCCAGTTTCTTAATAATTTCTATGCACCGGACAATTACTTGACGTTTCAACCAACCCAGGTCTTTTCTTTTAGCGATTTCCGATAAGAAGATATCTTTAGATTTATCAAACCCTCCCGGCTTTAGTTCACTATTTGTTGACCGGATAATCCTAAATCTGTTCAGGTTTATACAATTAAAAATTTCTTGGGAAAAAGGTTTGTTTGTTCCACACAGAGGGCATGTAATACAGGTTGTTCCCGCAAAAACACCCCTGCTCCCTGCTTGTGATCTATAAGCAGCTCTCAGTTTGCTAACTATAGACCTAAACTCTTTAAAATATAACATAATTATCACAAGCAACATTATAGTAAAGCTCGAAAGTGCAACAAAACCAAAGCGCTTTTCAAATTCGTCAATTTCAGCGGCTGAAATGGCCAGATATATTTCGCCAATCTTTGTCCCTGCATAAGTCGCATCTGAAGAAAAGTTAACAATCCTTTTGTAGTCGGATGAATTCCCTTCCCAAAAAGAAACTTGATCAACAGTGCGAGCCCTTTCATTCATTGTAGACATTATCAATTCAACATTGGTGTAAGCTATAATATTGTTTTTATGATCAATAATAGCTGCATAAACTATATCCGAATTGCCGGTAGCTTCACTAAGCAATGCACTCAGAGTCGGCATGTCCAGTTCTAACAAAGGTAAACCGGCACGACTGGAAAACCCTCTGGCCATTTTTACTCCAGATTGATTGATAGTCTTCCTTACCAGGCTGATCTTGATTGAAGTAATCATATAAAAAACAGCAATACATATCCACCAGACTACAAGACACAAGATTAAACGGTTTTTGTTTTTCTGAAGCAACTTCATTTCAAGAATCTTGTCCACTATAATATTCGCTGAATTAACTAAGTTGAACGATTTTTTGCGAAGAAATGTGCTAAGATCTTGATGCAGTCCCGCACAGGCTGGACGAAAAGCGTAGTCATACCAATGAATATGTCGAGACTTTTCACAAGTCCTTGATGCGCAAGAGATTGGTGCAAGTCGAGTAAAAAATCGCTCAATTTAGGTTATAGAAATCAGGTAATAGTTAAGACACTAAGGTAAAAAAACGCTCGATTTAGGTTATAAAAATCAGATAATAGTTTAGCCACAAAGACACTAAGTACTTTAAATAAAATTATTGTAATAATGAAAAATTGTCAAGTATCTTCTTTTCTTATGTATCATCAATGCAAGGAATGAGACGAAAACCATTCTTCTTGATTTTTTTTTTATATTATTATAGTGCTTAAATGAAAATAGGGGGATTGCTTCGACGACTCATAACCATGGGTTTTCGTTCAGGCATTATATCTGTTTTTGAATTTTTAGAAAAATATATTTTCATGAAAATGATAATTAACCTATGTTAAACCAAATATTTAACAGATTTAAACATTTAACAATCACTCTGCTTATAATTGCAGGAGGATTCTTTTTCCTTTCCTCTTGCGCAACCCCTCTCTTTGATAAAAAAGCTATGCTTTTTCGATCGGAAGAATATGTTGTTTACAGACTTAAAAAGAAAAAAACACCTACTATGCTGGCTGAGATGTTTTTGGGGGATAAAAAAAGGTCGTGGGTGATAGAAGACGCTAATGAAAACGTTGCTTTTAAAAAAGGCGAGGTCATTGTTATTCCTCTCAAAGAGAAAAATAAGGGGGGGCTTACAGTTGACGGATTCCAGGTGGTGCCTATTCTTTCATATCATCGTTTTGCTGATAATTGCGACTCTCCCCTTTGCCTCCCTGCCCACGTTTTCGATCAACAAATGAAGTATTTAAAGGAAAATGGTTATAGAGTTATCAGCCTGGGAGAGCTTCTTGAATTTTTAAAATATCGCGATTCCCTTCCAAAAAAGTCTGTGGTCATTAGCATCGATGACGGCTATAGATCGGTTTATAATATTGCCTGGCCTATCCTGAAAAAATATGACTTCAGAGCAACCCTTTTCATATATACCGATTTTGTTGGTGTCTCAAAAAACGCCATAACATGGGATCAACTCAGAGAGATGAAAAAAAGTGGTTTTGAAATAGGTGCTCACACGATGTCTCACTGCGATCTTACCAGACAGAATAAAGGAGAAGATACTGAGGCGTATATGTCCAGGATCGAAAAAGAACTTAGCATGTCAAAACAGATCATTGATAAAAAGCTGAACCAGAATACTGTTTTTTTAGCTTTTCCCTATGGACGTTATGATCAGAGTGTATTGGATATGTGTAAACGCTTAGGTTATAAAATTGCAGTATCTGTGAAAAGAGGGAGCAACCCATTTTTTGCTGATCCCCTTGCTCTGAGGAGAAGCCAGATATTGAAAAGAGATATAAAGAGTTTTATTTCCAGACTCAAAACCTTTAATAAACTTTCATTAGAGTAACAGCATCATGAAAAAAAATATAGCGCTTATCTGGATTGTCATTCTATTAACAATGGTCAGCGGCTGTGCCGAACATTTTAAAAAATTCTCCCAAAAAATCCATGAACGTAAAAAGGAAAATTTGGTTCAGTCATACCTGCAAACCGGCAACGAGTATGAAAACAAAGGAAATCTGGCAGAGGCATATAAACAGTATAAACTGGCTCTTACTGTAAGCCCTCAAAATCAGGAAGCTGTTAAGGGCATTGACCGGCTGGAAAAAGAGTTGCTCAAATGGGCAGAAAAATATTATCAGGAAGGCATGAACTTCTATAATCAGGGGAAATATCGCCCGGCCCGTCGTAAATTTTTAACAGCTTTGAATTTTTGGCCGGATCATTCCAAAGCGCTTAAAATGCTCACTCCTCGCAAACACATCAAATATAAAAAGTATATTGAGCATATAATCAAACCGGGTGAAAGCCTTTCAAAGATAGCAATGATTTATTATGGGGATTATCGCAAGTTTCTTGTTTTAGCTGAATACAATAACATAGCCGATGCCTCACTGACGCATGTCGGGCAGAAAATTAGAGTTCCTGAAATAGAGGGGGTGCCATTTTTAACAGAAAAACAGGATATCAAGCCTGAAGAGGCAAGGACTCCTGATTTGGCCCCTCTTGATCGAAAGATCAAAAAAGAGGAGGAAAAGCCTGTAGATGAGGAAATAAAAGAAGAACTTAAAGAGCCTGTAGATGAGGAAGTAGAAGAAGAACCTGAAGAGACTGTAGATAAGGTGGAGATCTATAGAGATCAGGGCGTCGAATTCTTTAACCAAATGAAATACCAGGAAGCTATTACTGAATTCAACAAAGTTATAAATGCAAATCCCGATGATGCAATTAGCCTTGAATACCTTGCCAGGTCGCACTTTCAATTGGCCAAGGGTTTGTTTGAAAAAAAGGATTACTTGAAAGCAAAAAAGGAATTCGAAGTATCTCTCCAATACAATAAAAACTGCCCAACATGCCAGGAATACATCAAAAA
>Ga0255419_10161_pt2 | contig 14240 bp, 16 predicted proteins | sample ANMaggSeSYBR02J3_FD_182658 | JGI IMG/M metagenome (GOLD analysis project Ga0255419, IMG submission 182658) | Sediment cell enrichment communities from methane seep in Santa Monica Basin, California, United Staets - ANME aggregate JGI... | ecosystem: Environmental > Aquatic > Marine > Cold seeps >...
CTCAAACTCCTTCGGCACCCCCGCAGATCATCTTGAACGGTTTGTCTCCCTTGTTGCGGTATTGATGTTTCTCGTCAGGATTTATCAGGGCAAAGTCCCCCGCTTTGAGGGGCTGCTCCTCCCCATTCTCGTTGACCAGTGCTCCAGTGCCCTCAATAATGTAATTCATATGAAAGATAAAATTGATCCATTCTATAAAGTTCGAAAAGAGCATACTATTGAAGTTCATACCTTGTTACAAAATGATTTCAGGTGGACATACCCCAATAATTAACTTCGTTGAGCTAAAGGTTCCCTTTGATTTCTCTGAGTTGTAGGCTGGGCTTTGGATCTAAGCGCTCAACAAGTGATAAACAATAAAAAATGGGGATACTTTCTCAGGATTTTGTTCAACTGAGTAGTATATGAAAACTGGGTTGTCCATTTCGGAAAATCCGGAAGTCACAAACCTGTGAGTTTCTCCCAATGTGTGACTTCTAACTTCATTTGCATATGCTTAGTTGTTATTATAATAAATTGTATAACAGTGTTATACGAGGATGGGGAAGATGCGCAATCATTATTCATGAGTGATCACCCTGTGAAGAAATCACTTCCCTGTGACTTGCAAAAAACTCGAAAATGGGTTAGGTAGGAGGCCTGAAAGTGACACCGCATCTGTTCCTATGCAGTTCAATAATGGGGTATGTCCAATGATTTCAGCAATTGACATTGCGAACTAAAGGTTGTAAATTACCTATCCACATTTAAGGAATGAAATAAAACAATCGCACTATGAAAATGAAACTATATTTAAGCTACCTGATTGCCTTCCTGATTATGGCAGGCTGCAACCAGGGTGATGTGATCCAAAATTCCGATTCAGATAAAGTATTCGAAAAATACGGGCAGGAATTCAAAGGAAAGATAGGCAAGACTTACGAAGAATCTGAAGAGTGGTGGCCTTCAAAGAAAAGGCCGCCTGCAGACGCCCCGAATGTCATCATTTTTTTACTGGATGACGTGGGTTTTGCGCAGGTTCAGTCTTTCGGTGGCCTGATTGAAACACCAAATATCGATGCACTTGCAGAGAACGGTCTGCGCTACAACAACTTCCACACTACTGCACTCTGTTCTCCTTCCAGGGCAACCCTGATGGCCGGACGTAATCCCCACAGAATTGGGCTGGGAAGCCATGCCCTTACTGCCATGGGATTCCCGGGCTATAATGCTGTGGTACCTCCCTCCGCAAAATCGGTTGCCAATTACCTTGAGGAAGAAGGCTATGTGAATTATGCCCTTGGCAAATGGGATCATACGCCCCTGTATGAAGTCTCCCAGATAGGGCCTCACCACAGGTGGCCCAGCCACGAAGGATTCGCCCATGCTTACACCTTTATGGCCGCTGATGTTCACCAGTTTATCCCGGTTATGTGGGATGATCATCATCCTGAACCATACAGGAAAACATACCACCTGGACAAGGACCTTGCCAACAGGGCCATCAACTGGATCACGGGACACAAATCCCTGGATAAGGAATTGCCTTTTATGATGCTATGGGCCTCAGGATCCATGCATTCCCCTCACCATGCCCCCGATGAGTATATTGCCAAGTATAAAGGTAAGTTTGATATGGGCTGGGATAAGGCGCGTGAGGTGATTCTGGAAAAGCAGATTAATATGGGAATTGCTCCACTGAACACACAGATGTCGGAAAGGATCGATGAGATCCCGGCATGGGCATCCCTGTCATCCGAAGAGCAGAAGCTTTATGCCAGACAAATGGAGGTCTTTGCCGCACAGATGGATCACGTGGATCACCAAATCGGAAGAATCGTAAAAACCCTGGAAAGGATAGGGGAACTTGACAATACCCTGATTTTTGTCACAGCCGATAACGGGGCTTCTGGAGAAGGAGGGCTGGCGGGTACCTTCAATGAAACCTACGTGCTCAATGGGATGCAGACTCCTTTCGAGGCCAACATGCGGAATTACGAGAACTGGGGACAGTGGGATTCTTATCCCCACTACCATGCCGGATGGGCCATGGCAGGAAATACACCTTTTAAGTATTTTAAGCAGTCTGAGCACAGGGGTGGGCAGCAAGATGCCCTGGTGGTACACTGGCCGGAAGGAATCAAGTCGAAGGGAGAGATTAGGAATCAATACCACCACATCAGCGATATCGCACCAACCATCATGGAAGCGGCAGGCCTGGAGCTTCCCGAAGAATATCACGGAATAAAGCAGCAGGAATTCACAGGAGTCCCCATGAACTATTCATTTAATAATCCGGATGCACCCAATGCCAAAGACAACCAGTATTATGAGATGTTTGGAAACAGGGCCATCTGGGCCGACGGATGGAAAGCAGTTACCCTGCATGCCAACCGGATGCCATGGGAGATTAACGTGGTTCAGCCGTTTGAGGAGGATGTATGGGAACTCTACAAGGTGGATGAGGACTTTTCGGAAAGCAACAACCTTGCCGATGAGTTCCCGGAAAAACTGGAGGAACTTAAACAACTATTCGAAAAAGAGGCCTGGGATAACAATGTTTACCCATTGTATGACGACATGCTTGCCAGGCTCAATGGGGTCAATTATGTGCTCTTTGGTGATCAAAAGGAGTTTGTTTATTATGCTCCAGGAGCTAACCGCATCGCAGAGAAAGCCTCTGCTCCGGTAAAAGGGCGTTCACATAAAATAGAAACCACCATCGATCTGAAAGGTGATGAAAAGGGTGTGATTGTGGCATGTGGTGGTATGACCGGTGGATACAGTATGTATATCAAGGGAGGTAAACTTCATTTTGATTACAACTTCCTGGATGGGATTCATTACCACCTCACTTCTCCAATGTTGCCCAGGGGAAAGACCAACCTGATGTTCAACTTTATACTGGACACTTCGGTCATCGATGGAACTTTGAAACCATGGGCAGGGACTGGTGAAATATATGTCAATGGTGAAAAAGTGGATGAGGGCTATTTCGAAGCCATGCATATTTCCACTTATTCCCTGGCTGAAACATTCGATATTGGCATGGATACAGGAACACAGGTCGATAAAGATTATGAGGGGAGTACTTTCGAGTATACGGGTGAACTGGATAAGGTGGTTATTACGCTTACCGACTGATCTGTTTATGTGACCCTGGAATCCCCACAGACGATATCACTGTGGGGATTTCATTTACTCAAACTCCTTCGGTACCCCGCAGATCAATTTCAAGGGTTTGTCCCCTTTGTTGCGGTACTGGTGCTTTTCATCGGGATTGACCAGGGCAAAGTCTCCTGCTTTCAGGGGTTGCTCCTCCCCTGCTTCATTTACCAGGACTCCCTCGCCGGAGATAATATAGTTCATGTGAAACTTGAATCTGCCCGAAAATCATCATAACAATTAAATCTGAACTGATCAGAACTAATTCGGTCAGGATAAAAGACATTATATTAAAAAAACTTACATTTGCCCTGTCTAAAAACCCTGGATGTTTAGAATTAAAAAGGATCTGGTGAAATAAATAATCCCTGGCGATCTGCACGGGATTATCCCCTATTGCACTCAAGCATGTTCGTGCCTGAGTATTTTTCATATCAAAAAAATGTAGTTTTAACAGTCAGAGGCCTGGCCAAAGAATAAAAGCATTCTTATGGCAAGGCACCAGCAAAAAATATAAACATCATGAGTAAGGATACTAAATCTATCCACGAATTTGACTTCGATCTAATATGCGAATATTTCGCAAGTGTAGAGCGCCAGGGGCCCGGCAGCCCGGAGGTTACCATTAAAGCATTGGGCTTTGTCGATAATCTTACTGACGAATCCCGTATAGCCGATATTGGCTGCGGAACAGGCGGACAGACCATGGTACTGGCTCAGCATGCACCGGGAATGATTACCGGCATCGACCTGTTTCCCACTTTCATTGATCTGTTCAATTCCAATGCAGTCCGGTTAAATCTTCAGGACAGGGTGGAAGGTGTTGTCGCTTCTATGGATAAGCTGGCTTTTCAGAATGATGAACTGGACCTGATCTGGTCGGAAGGAGCGATCTATAATATCGGTTTTGAACGGGGCCTGAACGAGTGGCGAAAATTCCTGAAAACAGGAGGCTATATTGCCGTCTCAGAGGTATCGTGGTTTACTGAAGAACGGCCTGCCGAGATAGATGAATTCTGGCAGGATGCCTATCCTGGGATAGACACCATTCCAAACAAGGTCGACCAGATGCAAAAAGCCGGATATATACCTGTATCCAGCTTCATCCTGCCTGAAAACTGCTGGACGGAACATTTCTATGCTCCTCAGGTAGCTGCTGAGGAGGCTTTCCTGAAGAAACATGCTGGTAATCGTGCTGCCGAAGAATTCATTGCGAATCAACGGCACGAAACTCAAATATATTACAAGTATAAAGAGTATTACGGCTACGTATTCTATATCGGGAAGAAGATTTAGATAGCTAAGTAGAGAAAGATTGTTCTGTTATCGGTACAATCTTTCTTTCCAGTAATTAGGATATTGAAAAAAATCTACTCAAACTCCTTCGGCACCCCGCAGATCATCTTGAACGGTTTGTCTCCCTTGTTGCGGTATTGATGTTTCTCGTCAGGATTTACTAGGGCAAAGTCACCGGCTTTCAAAGGTTGTTCCTCCCCTGCCTCATTGACCAGCGCACCCTGGCCCTCAATAACATAGATCATGTGAAAGATGAAACACTGAATCAGACAGAATCATGTTCCCGGGAAGCCCACTTTTCTGACCATGGCTCTGAAGTCCTTGTGATTGTGCAATTGATAGAATTGTGGTTCGGTGGTAAGCCAGGGGATCTCCATTTCGTGATCATCAAGGGCTACAGATAGCCAGTACAGGGCGTCTTCTGTTTCGTCCATTGCTGCATAGATCACAGCAACGAAAAATGCTGGGGAACCTGCAGACTTCAGCGCCCTGTGTTGCATTAATTCGTCAATAAGTTCCCTGGCCTTAACTCGCTGTCCCGACCTGGCATAAGCAGCTCCCATCCAGCCGAGGATTCTCGGATAGCGGATGTTTTCCAGTTCAAAAATCTGCAGGAATATCCGGATGGCTTCCTGGTGATCACCAGAGTTTAGAAGTAGAAAGCCATAGGAATCCAAGGTAACATAGTTATGCATAACCCTTAGCCTGGAGTGTGCAAACTCCCTGGCTTCATCGATCTGCTGGTTATAATAAAGGGAAAGGACCATCCGGGAATTGGGATAGTAGGGTTCATTATGTTCCAGACGCTGAGCCATCTCCAGGGCTTCTTTATGCTTGCCGACGAAGTTCAGGTAGTCCACGTAGAGGGCATAGCCCTCTGTATTGAACCTTTCAATCCCCTTCTTGTATGCCTGTTCAGCCTTTTTGAAATCCCATTCATAGTAAAGGTGATAGAAACCTTTTACGGCATGGGCTTCAGGCAGGTCCGGTTCGATCTCAAGGGCCTTCCGAACGGAGATAATGGCCTGGCTCAATGCTTCCATGGCACTCAGTTCAACTCCGAACATGGAACCTTTGGCAATAGCGATGTTGCCCTGGAGACTGTAGGCAAGTGCGAAACTAGAGTCCAGTTCAATTGCCTGCACAATATATTCCTGGGCCATCCGGTAACCTGCCCTGGTATAGGAGGTAAATTCATAATAGGCTTTCATATAAAGCTCATAGGCTACCGGATTGCTCGTATATCCCAGGTTCAACTTCGATCGAACCTCAGGGGAAAGGGTGATTTCCATATGCAAAGCCACCTTTTCAGCTATTTCATTCTGCATCTGGAAGATATTATCAAATTTTTTATCGAAGTGCTCTGCCCATATCCAGTGTCCTGTTTTCCCATTGACCAGGCCTACTTCCACCCTGATCATATCTCCGAATTTCTGTACACTTCCTTTTAGCACATAGGAGGTATTGAGCTTATCGGCGATTTCTACCATAGATTCATTGCTATATCCCTTCAGAAACATAGTGGTCTTCGACACAACCCTCAGGTCAGCAATTGCGGAAAGCTTTCTTGAAATGGCATCCCCTACACCCATACTGAAATACGCATTGGAAGGTTCATCACTCAGGTTTTCGAAAGGCAGGATGGCCACTGATTTAGTCATTACTCCATTCGCTCTGCTCCTGGCAGACAATTGAATGATGAAAAAGACGATAAATGGGAAAAGGATCGCCAGCAGGCCCAGCATTCCGACCCTCCTTCTCGGGATTGATTTTATCCATTTCATTTTGACCTGACCCGGTGGCCCAGCCTCTTGTCTATTGGACTCGACTTTGCCTGCCTGACTTGGTGGGTGGCCATTTAGATCGGCAAAACACCTGCTGAAATAGGTGGCACTGCTAAAGCCGACCAGGTAACCCACTTCTGCGACTGTATGTTGTCCTTCTTTCAGAAGATCAAGGGCTTTCCTTAGCCTGTATTCCCTGATGAACTGGCTCACAGATTGACCGGTCGCAGCCCTCAGTTTCCTGTGGAGATGGGAGCGGCTAATCCCAATGCTGCTAGACAAATCTCCCACCCCGAATTGCTCATTGCCAAGATTTTCCTCAACAAGCTGCTCCAGCTTTGTTAGCATTTTTTGGTCATCCCTGATCATCAGGGATTATAACAAATGGGCAATGTAAATGTTTAATTGCCACCGAAAAGAAGTGAATTTTTCACTCATTCCGGTGGCAGAACATTTAAATGAGATCCCACATCAGTTGACTGGTTTCGAATTCATTGCAACTGACCTTTATGAGATATCCGTTTTAATAAGTGTGTGAAGAAGATCTCTATTTTCAGAAAGACATGCGCATTGAATTCATTACACTATTGATGCTCGTGCATTTCTGCCACTTTCATGTTGAGATGATCCGCCAGATCATGCATTCCATGTTCCGGACTGAAGCTAACCAATGAGACATCTTTCTCTACTATTGCAGTGTGTCCAGGTTTCATAAAGAAAGCCTCACCTTCGGAAAAAACTTCCTCTTCCCCGTTTTCATAAATTATTCGAATAGCACCTTTTATTACATACCCCCAGTGAGGAACCTGGCACTTGTCATTTTCCAGGCCTTCCAGCAGAGGGGTAAAGTCAGTGCCTGCCGGTGCCCTGTTTATATCCACAGCCATTCCTCCCCAACCATCAATCATGGGAAGCACCTCTCCTTTTGGAAAGTCATCAAGGTGAACATGAGTTACTTCTGGCACCTCTTCCGTATTTAATACAACCTTGCCCTTTCGCTGAGCAATAACCTGTACACTCATCATGGCAAGTAGAACCATCAAGACTAAGAAATTTTGCTTTTTCATTGTAATAGATATTTAGTTAAACATATAGAATAAATTCTGTCAATGGGATAGCTTTATTCATTGCTATTAGTTGTCTTATCAAAAGTACATCTAAGTGCAAATATCACATAGTAAGCATCTTGCATAAGCATGAAGTCATCTGCTATTGCATTAAATTATGTTGTAAGCATGTGAACGGATGTTGTATAATCCCGAATCTGACCTTTTTTACCAACTTATTAAGCTCGGTATCGTCATGTATTTCACATGCACTATATGCGTTGCAAAATACCCGGGGTATTATACATTTAAAATTCTGTAAGGTCTAATATTCTCAATTCACTCAAACTCCTTCGGTACCCCACAGATCAACTTCAAGGATTGATCCCCTTTGTTGCGGTACTGGTGCTTTTCATCGGGATTCACCAGGGCGAAGTCACCGGCTTTTAAGGGTTGCTCCTCCCCTTTTTCATTAACAAGGGCACCTTCGCCTTCAATGATATAGTTCATGTGAAAGATAAATTCACTAAGAAGAATTACATGAAATGTTTCCAAAACAGATATAAATTTTCTTTTATGGAAACATTTCAGTTATGTTGCTGGATGAGATTTCCTTTCGAATTCCTTCCAAAATAAGATGCCTCTGTGTGTAGAGTCAATAAAATCCGGATTATGTGAATGATATTGTACTATTAATGTCATTAACTGGTATACTCAACCGATGCGTCTTCGCCAGGCCATTATTAAGTAGCTGGTCACAAATTGTGACCAGTTGCTGGGAATCAAGATATTATGAACAAACCACCAGCAAAATCAACGCTTAATTCACTTATTTTTCAGATTAGAGGACATAATGTAATGCTGGACTCAGATCTGGCAAAACTCTATGAGACTGATACAAAGAAGCTCAAACAACAGGTTAGAAGGAATATAGTCAGATTTCCTGAGGATTTCATGTTTGAATTATCAGAAAGTGAAAAGAAACAATTGCTCTTACAGGAATCGCGATTGGCAAATCTTAAGTTTTCCTACGCACCGATTATGGTATTTTCTGAGCAGGGAGTTGCCATGCTTTCTTCAGTACTACACTCCAAAAGAGCAATTTATGCCAATATTGAAATAATGAGAGCTTTCGTATCCTACAGGGCCATGATGATTGAAAACAAAGAGCTGAGGAACGAGATTATCAGGTTAGACAAGAAAATCAATAATTCCTTTAAGTTCCTCCTGAGAAAAATTGATGCATTAACACCTGTTTTAACTCAACCACCCCGGAAAACAGTTTGATTCAAAAGGAAAGATCAGCCTTAAATGTGTTTTTATGCTCAATATTGAAAAATTCCGTCAATCCCGCGTTCTCGGTTTGGTTGCAGTTTCACGGGCATCAGAAGTTGATACCTTGAACCATAAGTTATATGAGGAAGTTATACTTAAGTTCATATTTACTCAAACTCCTTCGGTACCCCGCATATGATCTTAAAGGGTTTATCCCCTTTGTTGCGGTACTGGTGCTTTTCATCGGGATTCACCAGAGCAAAGTCGCCAGCTTTTAAGGGTTGCTCCTCCCCTTTTTCATTAACAAGGGCACCTTCGCCTTCAATGATATAGTTCATGTGAAAGATAAATTGATAGAATAGTATTGGAATCTTTTGCATATTTATGAATTGCAAACCTATGGTTATGAGAAGAACAATATTGCTCTGTATTAGTGCATTAATAGCTTATACAGCAAAGGCCCAGATCACACTGGAGCATACATTCGATGCAGATATCGCTTTTAGTGTGGTAGGAAATGAGATATTCTATTGTGAATATGATAGTGTCGGGGTAACATTTTATAGTGAAGATTATTCCGAATACAAAAGAGTGGCCATCCCCAGAGGTGCAGATTCTATTGATTATCTTCAAATCTATGAAGTATCCAGGGGATTGCTTACCGCAGATAATCAATTAGCTTTTCTGGTAAGAATCAGGTATTTAAGCAATGCTGATGAATGTATGGTTATGGATGAAAGCGGTACTATCCATTTTGAACGCTATCTGCCAGGGTATCGCAGAATCTATGTAACCAACGATGATAAAAAAATATGTATTTCGTATCGTGATGCGGACAACAATCAATTTCATGATTTATATTCATTGGTCGATTATACACTGGAACATACTTTCCCCTATTCCATGTTGGATATATTAATAGGTGATAAGTTGTACTATACCAGATCAGATACCAATACGATCGTAATTTATAATGACGATTATGCCCTCTATAAAGAAGTGACCGTACCTGTAGATTATGATACCATTGGATCCTCCGTGGTTGGGGATTTTTCTGATCTATATGCGCCAGGTAGAATAGCTTTCGAATATGAATTTAGAAATTTTAACGGATCAGTAAATTATTTATGGTTTGTTGATGAAGATGCCAATGTTCTGTTTCAGGACTCAATTCATAGCGGTTTTCGTTTTACTAGTGTGAAGAAGGACATTCTTTCTGTGGCAGAACGTCGCGGTTCGTACCCGAATTTAACCTATCAAACCAAATTGTATTCCCTGCCCGATTTCACATTGGAGTATACTTTTGATACTGATATAGATCTGGAAATTGTAGAGGATAAGTTATATTATTTTGAATACACTGATAAGTTACTTATATACGGTGAAGATTATTCACTATATAAGGAAGTAGCTATGCCTGGTTTAGATACCATTACCATATGGTGGGTAGAAGATATGCAGTATAGGAAATATTCCTGGGAAAAAGGACTTGATTTCGTGGTACAACATGTTCTTCCTACTGACGGCCGGGCCTTTTATGTCATGCAAGAAGATGGTGACATTCTGCACGAGGAGTATGTAACGGAGAATTTTTATTCTCTCGCTAATATTGATAACAGGAAATTCTATGTGCAAAGTCGATCAGGTTCATCCCCGGATTATAAATATACTACCAAGATCTTTGCTATGCCACCGCCTGCTCCTCCGGGAAATGTTCTGTTTAATGTAGACATGACGAATGTAGATGGCTTTACTGAAGGCACCGATGTGGTATACGTCACCGGTAGTTTTGCCGAATGGGCCGATCCGGGACAGGAAGGTTCAATTATGTTATCGGATGAGGAGGGTGATAAGATCTATTCAGGCTATGCAGAATCGGCCTCAGGAAACATTGAATACAAATACTACATCAATACCGGCACGGCCGGCGTTGAATGGGAAGGAGATCCAAACCGGTTGGGTATGGTTAAGGATTCAGCTACATTTAACGATGTATGGGGCTATTACGAAAATGTTACATTCAATGTCGATATGACCAATGCAGAAGGCTTTAATGCCAGTGTTGATTCGGTTTATGTAGTGGATAAGAATAATTTAATAGTGCCGGGAGATTCGGGTTCCATTAAGTTAGCGGATGAGGATGAGGATGGGATCTATTCAGGTACTGCTAAGATAGAGGATGGAGCCATTGAATACAAATATTTCATCAATGCCGGTACAACCGGAGCTGAATTTGTTGACAAATGGCGTAAAGGTGCTGTTGCAGGAAATACTGTATATGATGATCTGTGGGCCGACCCGGCTTTAGATGTTGAGAACATTGTAATGCCCGCATCCGTGAAGTTTTACCCGAACCCGGCCAGGGATGTATTATATGTATTATCTGACATCCCGGTTGATAAGGTTGAGATTTACACTATGTCAGGTTCATTGGTCCTGTTAGAAAAAAACGCAACTTCCGGAATTAAGCTATCCGGCTTGGACGAGGGAGTTTACATTGTTAAGCTTACGTCAGACGAATATAGGATCAATAAGAAGATCATCATAGCTGAATAAGATTGACTGATTCGATTTAGAATGACAATCACTCAAATTCCTTCGGCACCCCGCAGATCAACTTCAAGGGCTTATCTCCTTTGTTCCGGTACTGGTGTTTTTCGTCGGGATTAACCAGGGCAAAGTCGCCGGCTTTCAGGGGCTGCTCCTCTCCTGCCTCATTAACCAGTGCCCCTTCGCCCTCGATAATGTAGTTCATATGAAACATAAATTAAGGATCATTCCCACGATAAAGCTTAACCTGTATATATATAACTGGAGCCTGCTTAGCCTATATTATAAGAAACAGTTTAGAGGCAGATTTATCCTGCCACCAGACCTTGGACATACCCCAATAAATCTTAGCGATTTCTCTACTTCACAGGCTGGCTGTGAGATTCAGGTTTTCCGCAAGTGATTTCATCCGTTTTCTTCCATACAGAGCATACTCTATCCCTGATATACGTCGGTGATACTATCATCTGATACTATCGTTTGATAGTATCCCCATGCCGATGCGGGTTACATACCCTATACACATGAATATCTGCACATCTTTATTTCAAAAAAAAACCATTGTTGTCCGGTAAAACCTTAAAAGTAGTATAATCTGTTGCTAAGCTACTGATAATCAAATATTGTTTTCTAGTTTCCAAAGTCAAGCCCCCCTGATTTCAGGGAAAAGTGACCATTTATTATTGTTTTCACTCCTTTTATTTACTGCAATCCAAGCGCCTTCGGGGTCTTCAAGGAATCGATATATATTAATATAGTTCATTAATTGCTGACGAATGACTGAAACCATGTTTGAGAAGGCCCAGCTCTTTTTGACTTTGCTCCTGACCAGGCTTACCAAGAGGTTGGCCAACATGGCTATCCATATCTGGATCTCTATCGCATTGACGTTGTCACCCAGAAAATACTTCAATGGAAAGTTCTGCTTCAGCTGTCTGAATAACTTATGAAAAGCTTTGCATAAATTTTTTTATGGAAAGGAAAACATTATGCATAGTAACCAGCAGAAAACCTCTTGGGTAAACCTAAATGCGCTATTACTTTTCATAAACACTTTACATAAATATGTTCCTGATAATTCAAGACACAAGCAGGAATCCTTTGAAAAAGTATACATGTGAAAGAAAACCGGAGAAGTTTAGGATCAAATCATGGTAAAAGGACGGAAATTTACTTGATTGGCTGAAAAGTCTGAAGGAATAAAGCAAAGATTTATGTAAAGTGATATTGTAAAGTAGTTGCCTATTTATGGTGGCTGTAGAGCTTTTTTATAATGCTACTTTACATAATCTTTTACTATGCATAAAATAACGTCTCTATCTGCCAGCGTTTCTGGTAGATCTGAGCAATACTGGTGGCATCCAGATCAAAGTTGTTGGTAAGAAACTCGAAGATGCGATCAGTAGCAGAGTCTTGGTAAAGTATTCTCCTGGACTTATGAATTCGTTTGTTGCCTTTCTTGTCTGTATATTCAAATTCGATGTCTGCGTTTTCAATTATAGTAACGATTTCTTCTGGATGAACCTCATAGCGGACAGTCAGACTATATTTGGCATTACTCTTAAGTCTGGTGACATAGAATACTCCGGCACGAGTAAACTCCTCATACTGGGCATAATCAACATAGGCCTTGTCAAAAGTTATATAGGAGCCTTTGGGCAACTTAATTTCTTTTAAAAATTGATGATCATGACGAGCTGCTGCACTATATCTAATCAAACACGGCACATTCTCGCTGCAGTTAATAAGAGTATGTGCCTTAATGCCTCCTTTCTTCTTGCCATTTAATGGCTTCCGGCCAGCTCCTTTGAGTATCTCTTTGAAGAGGGTAATAGTAGTAGAATCCATTATGTACAATCTGCGAGTCTTCTCCTTGTCAAATTGGCTGTCCGGTAAAAGTGATGCATGTTTACGGTAAACGTCCATATAGATATCACCAAATACCAGGCTGAGACGACGCTTATTTGCGTCACTCAGAGTGCTGCGCTTGGGCATGTAGTCCAAACCCAGATGTCCCAGCTTATTGGCATTGGCCAGAAGGCCTACGATGACCTCTCTCAGAGAGCTACAGCCTTCCAGAACGGAGAATAGCATAATGACAACATGCTTATACGTAGTCAGCTTCTTAACATACCAGTCAGCATTGTGTTTTGCAGATATACTGTTGATTCTAGTGCGGCTCATGAAGTTTAATAGTTGCCCGAAGATCGGCTGTCCGGTAAAATTTGTAGTTTTAATCATGGTCATTTTTTAAAGTTCGCACTTCAAAAATAACCATACTTGGGGATAGCTCTTCGGGGCTACCCCATTTTAATAAGTTTTACCGGACAACACTGAAAAAAAACATTGAAAATCGCTCTAAATCATATGATGCACTGGATCAGGCTGAATTTCGGGGTATGTCCAATGCCACCAGACCCGATTGTGTTTGTGTTGCATTTTTCGTATTTTAAACATGGAAAAGCTCATAAAACAACATAAAGCTGAACTTATGACACACCAAAACAGCGGGAAAGACACATTCACTCAGCGCCTCAATGAATTAATTGAAACCAATATGAGTAATGAACGGTTTGGTGTCTCTGAGTTGGCAGGTGAGATGCATATGAGCCGCTCCAACCTTCACCGCAGGATCAAGTCTGTCTCTGGCGCATCTGTCAGCCAGTTTTTAAGAAAAGCAAGGTTAAATAAAGCACTGGAACTTCTAAAGAATGACTCCTTTACAGTTTCGGAAGTGGCTTTTAAGGTAGGATTTGGGAGCGCCACCTATTTCAGCAGCTGTTTCCGCGATTACTTCGGTTACGCACCAGGTAAAGTTGCCAAGAATGAACTTAATGAGTCCGGTGTAGAGAAGAAGAGCATTCTAAATAACTTCCCTGTACAAACCACCTCCTTCATTGGCCGGGAAAAGGAAATAAGAACCATTATCGGGCTTATTGAAGAACACAATATTGTATCACTTGTCGGTACTGGAGGGTGCGGTAAGACCAGATTGGCCTGTGAGGTAGTTGCACAATTATTTAAGGAATACAAAGATGGTATCTGGTTTGTGGATCTTGCTCCTGTTGAATCAGAAGAGCTTGTTACAAAGCAATTGATGAATACCCTTGGAATCTGTGAAATACCAGGGAGAGATATGACGGAG
>Ga0255419_10169_pt1 | contig 14201 bp, 4 predicted proteins | sample ANMaggSeSYBR02J3_FD_182658 | JGI IMG/M metagenome (GOLD analysis project Ga0255419, IMG submission 182658) | Sediment cell enrichment communities from methane seep in Santa Monica Basin, California, United Staets - ANME aggregate JGI... | ecosystem: Environmental > Aquatic > Marine > Cold seeps >...
GTTGCAATGCCAACTCCTAACGCATTAACAACTCGCTCAACACTTGGGCTTGTCTGTTCTTGCGAATCATCCTTAGTGCGATCAAAATATTTTTTTAATGTAACTATCGTTTCTTTCTCTATTGGTGTCAGTGCTTTACCTTGAACAGTCATGTTTTGCTCCTTGAAAAAATTCTTCGGAGCGATTGTAATACATGATTTTTCTGAAAGTATCAAGTCATTTGACCGGCACTATAATCCGTCGAGTTTTGTTGGACTCCAGGCATTCAGCCCTAATGCTGTTGACTGTTCTTTTGATATTCGTCCTTATTATGATTTAGGAGACGCCATAGATTCTCAAGGATGGGATGCTCTAGACAGGGATATTTCAGACTATGACAGTGATGGAGATGATGTTCTTGATACTATTCGAGACTGGACTTATGCAATAGGCCATCAGTTTGTTATGGATCCTGAACAGACGTTTATGTATGAAAGCAGGACATTTTTTGGTCAGGGCAATCCGGAGGTGTATCAGATTCCCAATAATATGCTGTCCGACGTTCAAAGTAACTATGGCGATCCTGTAGGGATAGTTAACGATTTTCAGCTCACAATAAATTTTAATACCTCCATGGACGCAAATACTGAACCGAATATTGAGATTATTGCACAAGGTGCTGCAAAGCCTGTTGTACCTTCAGGTGGTTCATGGCAATCAACTGTCCTGGAAAATGATACTTATGTGACTCCTGATATTGCTTTAACAAGTGATATGGCTGGTATACTGCATGTTAATGTTTCAGGGGCCCGTAATAACATGGGGATCGGAATGGCGCCTGTTGTAAGGGCTTATCAGTTTACTCTGGATGCAATTCCTCCGGCAAATCCTGCGATTAACATCTCTTTTATGTGTAATTCCGCTCTTGTAAGCTGGGAGGGTTATGTTGCGCCTGAAGATATTGGCGAGTTCAGAATTTACAGGGAAACAGCTCCTTTTAGCACGGTTGAAGGACTTACTCCAATCGCTTCTGTTGACAAAACCGTGCGGGCATATGAAACAGATTCTCTGGAACCGGATGTAACCTATTATGTGGCTGTAATTGCAGTTGATGCAGTGGGAAACATTGATCCTGATGTTGTGCCGCAGGAGTTCTTGTTAACCGGTTTTCTTTGTCTCGACAAGAATTTTTATAATCTTACAGACGGTAATGATGCAGCTACTATTATATTGAACAACGTGGCCTTGAATACAGATCCAGGGACTATTCAAAATGTTGATGTGACGGCTATAAGTGATTCCGACACCAGTGGGATCATAATAACTCTTACAGAAACAAATATTGATACAGGAGTTTTTACAACCGCAGCATCTGGAACGCAACTGGGTTTTTCTCTTGACGCAAGTGATGATGCAAATGATTTGATCAAGGTAGCAGACGGAGACACAATCACTGTTACCTTTACTGATTCCTCCATGCAGTCAATGATTGATAAAGCCGTTATTGACACTTCGCCACCTGTAACTACATTTCAGTCAAGCGGAGATTTTTATGTTAGCGAAGGAAACAATTACGCCCCATTATCGTTTACCTATTCGTTTTCAGCGGAAGATACTTACTCCGGTATTGAAAGGATAGAATACAGCGTTGACGAGTCTTCTTACTCTGCGTTTACTGAGCCGTTTGCTCTGGAATCAGAAGGATTGCATGTTATAAGTTACAGGGCCATGGATACTGCCGGTAACTGGGAAGAAGCCAAAACGATTAGTGTTAACGTGGATAATACGCCTCCGAACCCGCCTGCAGACCTTGCTGGTGAACAGGTCGATTTGCAGATCAACCTTATATGGACAGCAAATTCCGAGGCCGACCTGCACGGTTACAATGTTTACCGTGATGGAATAAAAGTAAATGATGCTCTGATTATTTCCACAAATTACTCCAATACCATCACAAGCGGAAAAACGTACTTATATAACGTTACTGCCGTTGACCGGGTGAACAATGAAAGTAATTTTTCTAATGTATTTACCATCCTGGCAGCTGGCATGGCGCCTGTTATCACCTCCCCTGTTGGAGGAACTGCTCTTGTGGATACTGAGGTTACTGTTCGGGGGACTTCAGAGTCCGGTTCCGTCGTAGAAATTTTTGTAAACGGTATATCGCAAGGAACAACAGTTGCTACCAGCACAGGATATTTCAGCCTGTCCGGTGTGCAGATATCAGCAGGAATAAATTCCATAACTGCTGTTGCAACAAGCACTTACGGCGCTGTAAGTCCGTCATCAGAAGTTGTCACCATACCACTTGACCCAAGACCTCAATCCCCTGCCGGGCTGACAGCCAATCCTGGGGATACCGTTATAAATATTTCATGGAATGTAAACCAGGAAACGGATCTTGCAGGGTATTTCATATACAGGGATAATGAGATTTTGAGTTATGACATACTTACAACAACCCCTTATACAGATACAATGCTGATAAACGGAAAGGAATATTCTTATACGGTTACGGCTGCGGATAGTAACGGAAGCGAGAGTCTTTTTACATCTACAATAGATGTGTTACCAGTGGCCGGGCCGGGATGGGAAATCCCTTAATTTTTATTTCTTTACCGCAGAGGCGCGAAGAACGTGGCGAGTGAAGAGATTGTGAAATTAAGATAAAAGTAAAATGAATACAATTATTCAAAAACATATCTATGCTTTTTTGATAACGCATCTAATTGTCCTGTTTAGCGTGGCATCCTCATTTGCCGAGCCTTCACTTATATGGGAGAAAAAATTCGACAGTCGCATTGTTAAGACAAGCAGATTGATGGATATGGAATCAAAAAGCGGCAAGCGGCCTGATTTCCCTTTACGTTCAGTGCTTACGGAAAGGAGCCTGTTTGTTTTAGATAACAGAGGAGATATTGCGAATAAAATTTCTTTAAAAGGCTACTCTGAAACGACCCTATCAGATGATGGCATGACCATGGCCGGATTAAAGGGTAATGAAATAATAATTTTCGATTTGAATAATAAGATGCAGGGCACGGTAAAGATAGGTGACCCTCAGCCGGTTGTTTTGCCGCAGCATGTGAAGTTTGAGCTTTCGCCCGACGGAGAGTTCGTCGTGATTTTGTCCAGCTTTTCCCATACTATATATTTTCATGATAGAGATGCGAAGCTGCTTTCCAAAGAAAAGGTTGAGGATTTGAAAGGTGCGGAAATAAAGTTTTCTGATGACAGCAAGTTTGTGGTCATTCATGTTCCGAATTGGGGGAAGGGAAAAACCAACGGGTATTTGCTTTTCTTTGACGACAAGGGGAAAAAGCTTTGGCGGTTTGATCATAAGGGGTGTCAGGCGAGTTTTGATATTTCTGGTGATGGGAAAGTTGTGGTGCTTGCTGCTGAGGGGAAGCTTTATTCTTTGGATGGGAAGGGTGATGTTGTATTTGAAAAGGAGATTGTTCCAGGGGATGCGATGGTTGGTGTTTCGCCGGATGGTGGGTATTTAGCTGTAGCTCAGAGACCGGATGGCAGTGTGTTGCTTGTGGATAATCGTGATGGGCATGGAATGTGGTCTAAGAAAATAGAGGACTTTGATCCGATAAAGAGTATATTTAGCTCTTTGGATGTAGGAGGACTGGGGAAATGCGTTGGTGTAGTTGTTGAAAGAGATTTGCCGGAAAATAACTTTGAAAGTTTTTTATGTCTTTTTGATGAAAATGGAAATATGACGTGGCAAAAGTCTTTCGAGAAAAATAGAGTTAATATTCATACCTCATTATGTCCCGATTTTGTTTTAGTCAAGGGAATAAATGAAACGTTTTTATATAGAAATTCATAGGAGGTTGAAGTGGTGAAGATCATTAAAAAGCTAATGATAATGCATTTGTTTGCTATTTTATTCTTTTTCTATCCAGCAGGTGCTTTTTCAACCGATTTTTCTTTTGAGCAGGAGTTTACTGTTTTTAAGGTAAAATCTGAAACGAAGTCGCCTACGCCTTCTGATCGTAGCAGGACTACGATAGGTATTGGCGAGGAGGTGAATCTATCAACTGATCCAGCAACGACTGTAAGTTGGTCTGTAACTGGTGGAGGATCAGTTTCTGAGACAAGTGGTAGTAGTACGAAATTTACAGCCAGTAAGAGTCCTTCAAATTCTACAATTCGAGCCAGTGTTAGTTCGAAAGTTATCGAATTACAATTTAGCATTATTGCTCCGGATGGAATGACCAGTACTATTGGAAGCGAACCAAGTCTTGGAACTTCTGGGCCACCAAATAGGCTAATTGGAGCCAAAACCATATATGATTGTTTTGTTACACCAGCTACAGTATCCTTTTATAATATAGAACTACGTGAGAATATTCCTTCCCATACTTGGACATGGCCGGATGGTACAGTACAAAATTATGGACCTAAATATGTAAATTGGAGTGTTTCGTACGACAATAAAACTACCGATAGTGTATCAACTGGTTTAATTCCAATTACACAGATGTGGAATGGAACAACTTATGTGAGTTTTACGTCTGTTACAAAAGTACCCGAAGAGTATAAAAATGAAACTAGTACTTGGACTATTTGGCTTGGGGGTGAAACACATAACAATGAGTTTAGAGGATCCGACCAAAAAGCAAGAGTCTCTTTAAATGCAACTAATAACGTATTTGGAACATGGCAGGGGCCATGGCAATAAAAATGACAGAATTAAGGTAAAAGTATTGATATGAAATCTCGGTTGTTGATAGTTGTACTGGCAATATTGGTGTTACTTGGTGTGTATTTCCTTGTCAAATTTGGAATTAATCAGAGTGAATTGAAGAATAACTCTGAAAAGAATTTTGAGGTTGGTCTTCAGGAGCTTGATAAACAAGGTGCTAAAATTGGTAAACAAAAGCCAAAGGACGCTGAGTTATTGATACCCCTAAAAGCTAAAGAAATGGCCCAACTAAAAAAGAACGCCTTGAGCCATATGGTTAATACTTTAGATGAAAATGATCCCAATTTTGAATACCAACAAATAGCTCAAAACCTTTATGAAATTGATCAGAAACGAACTGGGGCCGCCGAAGATATGGTTCAACTTGAGAAAGAAGCCTTGGATCTTTTGGATGAAAACAGCACCGATAAAGTCAGATTTAAAGTATATACAGCTATTGCATTTATGTATGCAAATAATGGAATGAATCAACCCTATAAAGTTATAGAGTACTGTGAGAATGCCTTAAAATACGAAGTAGATGAGCTGAAGGCTTGTCAACTCTATGTTTATTGGGGTGAGGCTTTGGACCGTATATCTTCTGAAAATAGTGGTATAGATACTAAACTAAGAGAGGATGTAGTTATCCCTTATCTCAATGGACTGAATATTGTAGCAAGCAGGCAAATAGAACATGAAAAGCAAAATATCCCGGCTGTAGGAAGATACCAATATCATGGATCAGAAGAAGATCCTGAATATCAAAGATTATTAACAAAACATGCAGAAGAGATTGCTGCACGTCAATATGCAATGTTTCAAAACAAATTGATTGAATATAGAAAAATACTCATTGATAAATGTGTATCCCTCTATGCTCAAGGGCCAGATGAAGTTGTGGAATTTAAAAATTTAGCTGATGAAATGATTAAAGACGCTGATTTGGTAAATGAAATTATTAAAGCAATTCAAATAAAAAGGAATAAATATAAAAGTGAGGTTGCTGATAATGGATAGAATCACAATCAAAATACTTTATGGTCTGTCAGTAATGATTTTGCAAAGTTTGATCTTAATTAATACAGCGTTAGCAATCGACGTCAAGCCTGGAGACACCATCACCTTCAAAATCTGCAATAGCGCCAACAGCGCCGGTCCTATGGAAGGCGTAACCGTAACAGTACTGCAGCAACCATCCTTCGTAACTCAAACCGGCAGTATCCCTGGCACCATTCCCAAAGATACTACAGAAGAACTTCAATTTACTGTGCAATGCGTAAATCAGGATTCTTCCGGTGCCCTTAAAATCAAAGTAACCCACAATATGCAAACAGCCGGATTTGGATGCACACCTGAAGAATGGGAAAAAACCGTTGATCTAAGCGTATCAAGTTGTGACGATAACGATCCTTGTACAATAGATACATGCGATATGAATGCAACACCTGTTTGCCAGCATGAGCAAGATGAAAACAACCCCGAGTGCGATACAGACAACAGCGATCCTACCTTCATCCAACGCCCAAGAGGAGGCGATTCTCCTTCTGCTTACGAAACACCATATCAGTTTTCACCAACATCAAGCCCTGATGTGCAGGACACCGTTGAAATAGATTATAATGTTACCCATACATCACAGGTCAGTATCCTGATATATGACTATGATGGCGCACTTGTTCGAACTCTGGTGAACAGTGAAATAAGAAATTCCGGAGATGTTTATGATATTTGGGATGGACAAAACGATTCAGGAGAATTGGTTCCTGACGGAATATACAGATATATCATCAGCGGTGTGAATATTGAAAACGCTTATGACGAATGGAGTATTACCGGCGAAATTATAATCGACAACACTGCACCAATAGTAAATATTGAGTTTATTAAAGCTGATACCCCACAATTTGGTTATTACACCGTCGTGGGTACCGTCTCAGATTCACATTTTGATGCCTATTTTTTTGATATTTACAATAATGATGTCGATATAACAACTGCTTACAACCATTTTTCTATAATAGACGGTGAATTAGGAGTAATAAATACATCAGAATTAGAGGAAGGAATTTATACTATTCGCATAACGGCAATGGATTTTGCCGGAAATGTTTCGGTCGCCGAAAGATCATTAGTTGTTGCACACTCAACCAACAATCTAAAAATCCACATAAACTCCATCACCAAAACCGCCAACCTTGCATCCGAAGGCTATATTCCGACCGCAGACGACGTAGATGTTTGGATTGATGATGATCTTCCAGCCGGCTCTACCCAAATAAATACCTGGGAATGGAACAGCGAGATAACCTATAGCGGAAGCCTTTCCCACACAGACCCGGCAAGCGAAGGCACACACGGCCACTATTTCATCCATGCGGATGATACCATGGCCCTGACCTATAATGACAATATCATACAGTATGTATATCTTGACCCGGCAAATCCACCGCAGCAGATTCTTATGCAGTTTTACACCGATGACGGCAGCAGCGAACATCGTGCATACTGGGGAACCAATTCCATACCAGTCGGAAGCGGATGGAGTTCTTCATCCCTTTATCGAATGGGCAACATGCCTGAAACCGGCAGATGGATACGCCTGAAGATTCCTGCTTCCACGGTTGGATTAAGCGGAAAGAATGTCAAAGGTATAGCTTTTGTTACCTATGGCGGAAAAGCATACTGGGATAAAACAACAAAGAGTTCAAACTACAATGAAACGCAAAGCAACTCTTGGACGCTTGCATCAAATATCGGCTCAGATGACAATACAGATGTCATCATAAATTATTCCACAACGCAGGATGCAAACATTGTTTTGGATATTGTTGATAAAGACAACAACCATATCAAAACCCTTATTGATGAATTCCAGGAAGCAGGAATACATCAGATTTTATGGGACAGCACGGACGATAGTGGATATCCTGTAGTTAATGGCAAGTACTTTTTTCAATTTACCTGTTCTGACGGGTCCATTGACAGCAATGCTTATTCGACGGTTTCGGGAGACTGGACAGGTGTAACTGTAGATGTGAATACTTCTGTTACAGCTTCAACAGGAAACCGTTATGAAATCAGCTCTGATAACCACTCGGTGGACAAATTTGATACATCAGATACATTGCTGTTCACAATTACGGCCGAGAATCTGGGGCTTTCCAATTTAGGCCCAGTGGCGCTCGGCCTGGATATTAATGATAACCTTTTTATTGTTGACAGCAGTTTGAGCAAGATATTCAAAGTGAATCCTGCCGGTTACTATCTGGGTGAACTGCCTTACCCCGAGGATATGGAATGGACCGATATGGCAATAGGCCTGAGTAATCCCAATGCCGCTGTTCTTGATGACCAGGGTGATTTGCTTGTTAGAAATCAAGACGGAGCAGAGACTATTAAGCTGGCAGTTGGGCGCGGTGTTGTTGATATTTCCAATATCACCGCCGAGATACGTGTGCCATATGAGAATTCTCTTGTAGCGCATTCAGTGCCTGTTATCGGCACTGCATCTGCAAAAGGTTTTGATCATTACACAGTAGAATACGGTGCGGGAGAATCTCCGACAGAGTGGACAACGATTGTCACTTCCAGTTCTGCAGTTATTGATGATTACAAACCTATCCCGCCGGTAAGAACCATATACGGAAATCTTGCAACCTGGCATACTGCCAGATTGGTCGGATGGGCCGGAGCTAACGATACCTATTACATCCCTATGGGTACATATACAATCAGGCTTACAGTATATAATCAGGACGGTGAATACAGGCAGGACGCAGTAACTGTTGAAATGGCCAATCTTATCGGGTCGTGGGCAGGTAGCTTGGCCAGTGAAGATGGACTGCTTGTACTGGAGTTTCCTTATGCTGCTGTTTCTGATGACTTTGATCTTTTTTCCATCAAGTCCTTGGACCCATCTGCGGCACCGGCAGTAAGTGACCCTGATGTATTCCCTGTTGGAAACATCTATCAGATAAAGCCTGCTGGTTATCAATTCCTGAAAACAATTACACTTAAAATGTACTACACAGATGATCAGGTGGGAGAATTTGATGAAAATACATTGAAAATTTACAGATGGAATCCTCTTATTCAACGATGGATCTTTGTTGATGCAGATCTGGATACAGCAAATAACGTTCTGACTACCACATTTACAAAATTTAACGACTACAAGGTCTTTTATGCAGTGATGTCAGACCCGCCGCCGGCGCCGGTTATTTATCAGCCTGCTTCGCCCACTAATCTTAGAAATATAACTGTCTTTGGTAAGGCCAGCCCAAGTGTAAACGTCGAGCTTTTTGTCAACAATATTTCACAGGGGAATACCAGAGCAGATGAAAACACCGGAAATTTTGTGATGACAGGTGTTCACCTTAATATTGGCGATAATGAACTCACAGCACTGGCTGTTGATCCTGTGGGGAACACAAGCCCTTTATCCGGATCTGTAACGGTCAGGGTTAACATTGCTCAGCCAGCAGATGTAAGCACACTGTCATTTATGACAGGTGATTTTTCAACAGATTTTACCGGAGATGTTGGGATTGGAGACAATCTGTATGTTGAACTTGTCGGTACAGACGCTAATAACACTTCAATTGATTCTGCCATGGTTACGATTACAAGCAGTATAACCGATCCTGGTGGAATTTCGGTTCAGTTGTTAGAAAGCGCAGCCAGTAGTGGCATTTATCGAGGTGTTGTAATAGTCGGTGAAACAAGCAATGCCTCAACAGGTACGATAGGTGTATCTTCCAGCGCTGTTGAAACCATTACTGTGATATCAGATATTGCGCCTGGCGTGCAGGATTCTGTGAACACAATTGATACTGTTCCTCCAGTTGCTCCATCAATTACCTCTTCGACGCATCCCTCCCTGTGTCAGGATACATTTGAGGCAGATTCAGGCCAGTGGTCAAACATGAGCAATAGTTTTGGGGCCACAGTGACAAGGTCTGATGACGCAGCATCCTCCGGAAATTATTCAATTAAAATAGTTAACACAGAAGATGGTGGTGATTTTGCCAATTATGTAAGAACTAGCAGCTTTGATGCCAGACAATACCCGATGATAAGTTTTGATTATAAGATTCCTGAAGACGTAAAAATAAACCTTATTGCCTATGTTAATGGTATGTGGAAAGAAATTGTTTTTACCGACGATCCTAAAACTGTTGAAACCTTTGGAGATGATCTCTATCGGACCATCGGCTATATTGACCACGTAGTTGCTGATAACACATGGCAGTATGCGAAATTTAATCTTTACAACATGTTGAGAAATGATGACCCTGATCAGGAAGAGTATATTGTGGAAGAGCTCTTTTTCGCAGATTACAACCTGCCCTCCTGGATGGAATTTATCATGGGTGAGGAAAATGCTGAAGGAGCAACATATTATATTGACAATTTTATTATATCCGAAGGCGGTAAATCAAATAATGATCCTGTATTTGAGTGGTCTGCCAATGATTCGAGTGTTGTTGAATACAGTTGTGCTCTGGATCAGAATCCCGGAACAATTCCGGATCAGATAAGTGAAGGTAACGTAAATACAGCAAGCTTTAGTGATATTGTGGATGGTGCATGGTATTTCCATGTAAGGTCACTTGACGGTGGCGGAAACTGGGGCCCCGCCAACCATTACCGGATTAAGGTAGATGCGAGCGGCCCGGTAGCAGACACTCCTGTGCCTGCAAACGGATCATCCTCAGGCAGCCTTGAAGTTAAGGTTCAAATCACTGACGGAACCGGAAGCGGGGTTAATCCTGATACGATTCAGCTTCAGGTGAATGATGTGGTCTATGATATAACTTCAGGCGGATTAAAATACGATGAAAATTCAGCAACACTGACATTCTCGTTATGGATGGTGACGCCTGCTGTAGCTCCCTGGCTTGATGGCGAAGTTGTTCAGGCCAGTATTATTTCTGCAGACGATTTTGCAGGAAATGAGCTTCAGGAGATCTTCACCTGGTCATGGACTGTGGACTATTCACAAATGACAGGCGGTTATCTCTCTCTTCTGACAACCCAAGGAGGTTTTACGCCATCATGGTCTTCTGATAATGTAAGAATAGCCTTCATGTCTGAAAGAAGCGGCAATCAGGATGTTTGGGTAATTGATTCCGATGACTATGCAGAGCTTAACGGAACTGCAATACAGTTGACATCTGATGAAGACAGCGACCATCATCCAGCATGGTCTCCTGTTGATGACAGGATAGCGTTTGTATCAGACAGAAATGGATATGAGCATATATATTCAATTAATGCAGACGGAACCGGCCTTGCACAACTGACTTCAGACGAGAGTGATGATTTGCATCCTTCATGGTCTCCTGACGGATCAAAGATCGTTTTTTCACGAGAAGGCGAGATATGGATGATCGACTCAGATGGATCTAATGAAACTCAGATTACTTACGGCTCAATAGAATGGTATTTAGATCCTGTATGGTCGCCTGACGGTGAAAAGATAGCCTTTATGAGATCTCTTTATGTAGATGAAATTGCTGTCATGAATATTGACGGGGCCGGTCTGCAGGTTCTGACTGAAAGTGGTCTGGACATGCTCCCTGAATGGTCAAGAGGGTCTGATCAGATTATTTTTGCTACTATGAGAGATGAAATGACAAGCGCCCTTCGTGTCATAAACAGCAATGGAAGCAGTGAAGCTGCCTTTATTGATAATGAAAGCAGGTGGTGGGATTCCGAGCCGGCGCAATCAAGAGTAAATGATAATATTGCTATTCAGTCAACGAGAAACGGCACATGGAATATTTGGGTTAAAACACAACTTCAGGTGACAGATGTAAGGGCTTATCCGGAAGTATTTTCTCCAAATGATGACGGAATTAAGGATACATTGGATATTGCATTCAATATCATTGGTGGCACGCCGGAAGTCAGTTTGATGATTTACGACAGTCAGGATAATCTGGTGGCAACTCTGCTTGAAAATGATCTGAGCACGCCGGGTGAAAATGTTGTTACCTGGGACGGAGAAGATGACTTTGGAAATATTGTTAATGACGGAGTGTATACTTACAAAATTACAATACAAGGAAGTGCAGGCGCGAGCGCTATTGAAAAAACAGGAACCGTTCATGTAGATACAACGCCGCCGGCACCTGTGGACTGGGTACTTCCTGATGCTATCTCTTCGAATCCGGGGCAGCAGGAACCACTATCAGTAGTTGTGACGGTTATAGATGAAACAAATATCAACGAAGACACCACAAGACTTCAATACGGCATTGCAAGTTCTTCAAATGAAACAGTGCCGGATGTGATTGGATGGACTGATTTCGGAAGCGGTTCGAGTGGCGTCCTTGATTTGGGCTGGTTTAATTTTGATGGAATGTACATATACGTCAGGATATTTACGGAGGATGGGCAGGGTAATGTTGCATATTCTGATGTACAGATAAGATTTATCGGCAATAATGGCCCAACTGCTCCTTCCATCTATCAACCAGTAGATCAAACAGAAGTGACAGTTCTCCAGCCATATCTTTCAATCGTAAACAGCAGTGATCTTGAAGGTGATTCCCTGACTTACGATTTTGAAGTCTATTCAGATGCAGCGATGGTCAATTTTGTGGCAGGCCAGCTTAATATCCCTGAAGAATCTCAAACAACAGCATGGGTAGTAACTGAACAGCTTAATGATAACACATGGTATTACTGGAGAGTCAGGGCATTTGATGGCATGATTTACAGTGAATGGACATACGGCAGATTCTTTGTGAATACTGAAAACGATGAACCCGGTGCTTTCAATATCAGCACGCCTCAGGATGACTCTGATGTGGATACATTAACGCCTGTAATAGCGGTAACCAATAGTGTGGATATTGATGAGGATGTGGTTACCTATACTTTTGAAGTATTTAGCGATATCAGCATGACAGACTTGATTGCTTCTGCATCAGATATACCGGCTGGTGAGGAGGGTTCTACGTCATGGTCGGTTGATCCGGAGCTTAATGACAATGCCTGGTATTATTGGCACGCTATTGCAATAGATGAGCATGGTGCACAGAAAGAAACCGGATTGGCATCATTTTTTGTAAACACAGAAAATGATGCACCTCAGGCGCCTGAAATTGTGTTTCCTGAAATTGGAAGTGAGATAAATGTTCAGGATCTGGAGCTTGTAATAAATAATGCTTTTGATCTGGATGAAGATGACTTGACGTATTATTTTGAACTGGATACAGCCAATACATTTGATACACCATTGCTTGTCACTTCGGATGAAATATTTGAAGGCTCTGACACAACTACCTGGCATGTAACCAGCCTTGATGATAATACCGAATTTTTCTGGAGGGCAAAGGCAAGTGACGGATATGCTGAAAGTCCTTGGTCCCTGGGTAGTTTCTTTGTCAACACAGCAAACGATCCGCCCTCTGTGCCTACTTTGAATAATCCTGGAGAAGGTGCATGGGTAGATACGCTGACACCAACACTAGTGGTAAATCCATCTATTGATTCCGACAATGATGAAATTATTTATCAATTTGAGGTCTATGAGGATGTTGTGCTTACGCAACTTGCTGCCTCAGGTAGATCCAGCATACCACAGTGGGTTGTATCTCCTGAGCTTGCCGACAATACATGGTATTTCTGGAGAGTACAGGCTGAAGATGAGCATGGTTTAACGAGCAGTTGGATGAATATGGCCTCTTTCTTTGTTGATAATAACGGGGTGGATGATTCACCGGAAATTGCAGTCATAGAGCCGTCAAGTGACATCGTCACTAATGGACCCCATGTGGAGATAACCTGGGAAGACAGCGATCCTGACAGCAATGCGGATATAGCTCTTTACTATGACACGGATTCTTCGGGCGAGGATGGTACTCTCATTGTAGATGGTCTCAAGGAAGATCCTGATGGAGAAAGTGATTTCCATATCTGGGATATAAGCAGCATGGGAGATGGAACCTACTATGTCTATGCCACAATCACAGATGGAACTTCTTATGGCACAAGCTGTTATGCCCCAGGGGCCATTATAATTGATGGGACAAAGCCGACGGTTTCGGCTTCACCACCAGGGGGGGTCTACACTGAGGCTCAGAGCGTAACCCTTGCTGCCAACGAGTCCGCAGACATTTACTACACCACGGATGGTAGTGATCCAACGACCGCTTCTTTCCAATATAGTTTACCCATAGAGGTCACAGAGACCACAACGATCAGATTTATGGCAGTTGATGCGGCAGACAACGAAAGTGAAGTCGAGGCTGAAACATATACAATTGGGGTTTCTGCCAATATTCCACCTGAGGCTCATGCCGGGGAAGACATCACGATTTCTTTAGAGGAGGAGGCATTCTTAGATGGGCTATCAAGCAATGATCCTGATGATGGTCCGGAGCCTCTGACATATAGCTGGGCGTTTGTGAGCGTGCCTGCGGAAAGCGTGCTCACGACTGCTGATATTTCAGAAGCCGATACTGCATCCGCGTCGTTTATGCCGGATGTATGCGGGAGCTATGAGCTGGAGCTT
>Ga0255419_10175_pt1 | contig 13909 bp, 12 predicted proteins | sample ANMaggSeSYBR02J3_FD_182658 | JGI IMG/M metagenome (GOLD analysis project Ga0255419, IMG submission 182658) | Sediment cell enrichment communities from methane seep in Santa Monica Basin, California, United Staets - ANME aggregate JGI... | ecosystem: Environmental > Aquatic > Marine > Cold seeps >...
TTGACGGTTTCAGAATACCCATCTCTTCAAAGTTATTGTTTCTTGATTTGGCATAGTGTAATACGAAGAGTTCCTGTCTTCCGCCAAGAGCTGTTTCAAGTTCTACAGATTGGTTTCTACAGATGTCTTCCTCGATATCAAGGAAGGACAAATCATCCTCTTTGTCATCCACATTTGTTCCCATTTCAGAAAGACCGGACATCAGCCGAGCAAGTTTACAGGAAAACTCCAGGGTAAACTGAGATATATTATAGAATTTTGACGGGTCACCTCCAGCAGCTTTCGCCGCTCTCATTCTTGTATCTCCAGGAACCAATTCCGCAAAATCTTCATTAATGAGAACTATTGGATTAAATGAGGACAGGGCGATCCCGTTTATTGTGTTTATCAGTTGAAAGGTCTCGGACAGATTGTCAGGGATGACAGCAAACATCAGAGGATTCAATCCAAGATTCTTTCCAATATCTGCTACAATAGGTGAAACCGTAGAAGATGTGCCGGTTGGAAACATTGTCGTGAATTGGGTTTTAATAATGTGGCCTTTTTTTACTGCTTTTTCTTGAGCTCTTAATATCGCCTCCTCTATTCTGGGTTTCAAGGGATGCACACATCGCTGGGAGTTAAAACCCCTACCTGCCATTCCATACTCGTTTATAGTCAAGGAATTAACCATGTCACTTCCAGTACTCTTAACTTCACCATTTTGTGGAGTTACACAATCTATGTTTAATATCTGCATATTGCTTGGGAATTGCCAACCATTTTTGATATTAGAAGCCACAACTCTATTAGATATGGATCCATTTACATTGTTTAAAATTCCTACACTCATCTATTCATCACCTCTTTTTTTTCTTCTAATGTCCTTTTTTTGTTCTTTTTCTTGTTTGAAATTTTCCTTCGAGGTTTTATTTCCTTTTCATTTTCTTCGTTTTTTCTTTTCATAACTAATATATTAAAATTCATCCACCCTAAGAAAATAACGATGAAGAATTACTTGACATAAATTCAACAATAAGATAAAGAAACAAACGATAACGATTTTTATTAACAATTTTAAAATAGTATTTGGCGCTTTTTATAAGGAGAGTAAATCATTTTATTGTAATTTCGATGAATGTTTTTTCATTATTTTATCGAATTTTTAAATTTAAATACTTAATTACTCAAAAGTTATAACATGAATGAAGTAAATTGGAATGATTGTGCAGATGAAGAATTATTATATTTTGTAGTCAAATTAGGTAAAGATTTGGCAAAAAAGGATTACATAATTAAAAAAGACAATAAAGTATTGATCAGAAAAAAACATAGAAATAAAAATAAAGAAAAGACAATACAAAAAAATATACCATCAAAAGAACCTAGTTATAGTGATATAAAAAATGCAATTGGGTATCCTCCTGCTACGCTTTACCTTAATCGTTTCGGTAGTTGGGAAAGAGCGTTATACCTTGCCGGTTTCGATGAAAATTTTAATTATTATTGGAAAAAGTCTACTGATGAACTTATTAATGATGTGACAGAAGAGACTAATTTTTCAAAGGAATTTGTAGCAAAAATGTTTGAAGGATTGGACAAAGTGGATAGAAATCCAAGAAAAAAACAGGAGAAAAATTCAAATTCTTATGATTGCTCTCTGCCAGCATACCATCTTGCTTGAACTCTTCCTAGTTTTGTAAATTTATAGCTTACATGACCCTGACCATGATTTCTAATAAAGCCTTTTGATTCCATTCTTTTAAGAGTATTGTAAACACTATTTGGATGATATTCTTTTAATCTATCGGAGAATTTTCTTATTTCAACTTTTGTAAATTCATCTTTTTTTCCATTATAAATATAGCATAAAAGTTGTTTTTCTAGTTTTGAAAGATAATTCGGGAAATGTTGATCCATCTGGCTTCCAATTTTTCTGAGATGAGTAATTATTTCCTTACGTCCTTTTATTATTGCCTTTGATTGGGATGTAAAATTCTCATTAAATGTATCAATTTCTTCATCTAGAAATTGGAAAACATCAAGAGATGTGTGAGTTTTGAATCGACGAATCAATGATTCCAGTATTTTGAATCCATCATCAGTCAATACAAGTTTCTTATCCTCTCTTTCTACTAATCCCTGCTCCTCCAGTTGTTTGATGGATTTCTCAAATATCGGGTTGTAAATATGTATACCCATAGCAAAACTTGTTGGATCTGGTTTGACAGGTGGAAAAAAATCTAATTTTCCTAATGTTTGAAGAGTTAGACTATAAATAATGCTAGATTGGGGCTCTCCTTCCTTATGCTTTTTTAAATACCTATGAAGAGATAACAAGATAAGTGGTGAAAAGACTGTATCATTCATCGATATTTTTAAATTATTTTTTTCATCCATTTGATATACCATCTGTAAATTATTTAAATATATTATTGCCCAAACATGGCACTCTTTAATCTCTCTGGGTTCATCGCCTCTTTCATTAACTTTTCATAGGAGAAATCCTTCATTATTTGGTATAGTTTTTTAGTCATTTTTAAACCTAAATACCATTCACATGATTCACAATTAGATGGGCAGAATGAAGTTTTGTTCTCAAAGCAGTTAACAACGTCCTTGTTATTTTTTATACTTTTTAAAAATTGATATTTTAATATGTTCAAGTGCATAAAATTTTCTAAATTTCTGTTGTGTCTATTTGTAACACCGTGTTTGCTGGCGTATATCTTGCCAGAGTTTTTATCAGTTATAAACCAAAATGTCGGAAAATCCAATTTTGTGATTTCTTTAAATATTTCCATATATTTTTCTGCTTGGGTATGAACTGCTCTTCTGACCTTATCAGGCATTAATTTTTCATTAGTAGCAAGAGCGTTAAACCTTTCATTGAAATAATCCATTTGATCTTCAATCAAACCCACTTCGTGACCACACATATTTGCGATACGCAAAGCCATATTTTTTGGATCTATGTCTCTTAGGAATAATGCCCTTTTTACTTTGTCAATACAGTCTACAGCGACCTCGATCATTTCAATAAAGCGAGCGGTTGGGTCGTTCAATGCACGATCTTTCGAGTGATTTTTCATTGAATCTTTAAAAGTCTGTATTTTTAATTTCTTTAGATCTTCAAAGTTTATCGGTTCTTCCTTAGGGCGATATGTTCCTATTGATGATGCATATAGAGCCATTCCAGAAAGAAGCTGCCAACCTTTTTCAAGTCCTAGCCGATCTAATATAAATTCTGACAGTTTGGTTAGATCCCTTATAATCTTTACTTCGGATTTATTTGCCATAATTAGCATGTCAATATTATTTTTTAGCTCAGTATCCTCTGTACTTTTTTTAAGGGTTAAGAGATAAGCATTTGCAACAGTCTCTTGAAGAGGAACCCACATTTTACAAGCACGATAATAAATTTCGTTACTTACAATTAAATCCATGGTGAATTTCTTTAGTTGTTTTTGCCCTTCTTCGGTTTTATAAAAATCTGAATTGGAAATTTGTAATAGTTGAAGAAACCCCATATACGAGAAGAAATTATGCATGAACAAATATGTCCAAAACGATGACTTTTTTGTTAACATGACATGACCGAGAAATTCATGTTTATGTGTTGCCTTTTCCAGTGAATTAGTTATTCCGAGCAAATCATCTTCAGGGTGTTCAAATTTAAACAACTTAGTGTCTAAAAGTAAGGCTACACTGTCTATATGGGGTGTGTATTTTCCTAAAACAGTTTCATTGCCTTCTCTACCTACTTTATGTGGCGCATTAAATGATTTCAAAGGATCAAGAAAAAAGTCAAAGACATCTTCTATGTTTCATTCCCCCAGATTGTTTTTTAATAACGAAACTTATATTTATTTTTAAACTTTGCACTATATTCCCGTTAACTATTTATTCTAATTCTCCCAAATATTAGTTACAGAAGGATTTGTAGTATTTGCAATCTTGTCTGTGTAAAGGTGGGATATAAAATTGAGGTAGCACTGCCACTCGGTCCACCACCCTGCAACTTACGCTCCCTCTTTTCCTAATACCCACCAAAATTAAGGGTATATATGAGCAAATATGACATCCACAGGTACAAGAGAAGGTTTGAATTGGTTATTAAAGGCATTAAAAAATCAGATCTCCCAGATACTACCAAACATCTGCTGGTAGAATTCAGTGATTATTGCATTGCAGAAGGTCTGGCAATTCCAACGACTGTAAAACACTTATTCGGTCTCCAGAACGTAGCGAGATGGACGACAAAAAGCCTTGATAAAACAAACAAAAAAGATATTATTAAGATAGTAGGAACCTTGGAAAGGAGTAAATATTCATCTGAAGTTAAACATGCCATTAAAGTTTCTATAAAGAAATTCTACAAATGGCTGAACGGGGGAGAAGATTATCCGGAAAAGGTTAAGTGGATTAAGAGCTCTCAAAAATCAAAACATAAGCTTCCTGAAGAACTTCTAATTAAAGAAGACATTGAAAAGATGATTAACGCTGCAGAACACCCGAGAAATAAAGCTATGATAGCAGTTCTTTATGATAGTGGATGTAGGATTGGTGAACTGTTGTCATTGCAGATAAGAAACGTGGTATTCGATGAATATGGGGCAAAAATAATTGTCAATGGCAAAACAGGAATGAGAAGGATACGGTTAATATCATCCGCCTCATTGCTTTCAACACTGCTGGATAATCATCCAAAGGGCGATGACCCTGAATCAGCTTTATGGTTGGGAATTGGCACAAATAATAGAAATAAACAGATTCACTACGCCAATGCTGGAAATTTAATCAGAAGACTTGCAAAAAAAGCAGGCATCAAAAAACGTGTCTACCCGCATCTTTTCAGACACAGTCGTGCCACACATCTTGCAAATCACCTTACCGAAGCACAGATGAACCAGCACTTTGGATGGGTACAGGGCTCTGATATGCCTGCAACTTATGTGCATATGAGTGGTCGAGATGTTGACGATGCTCTCTTAAAAGCTCATGGTTTGAAAAAACAAGAGGGATCTAAACAGGACCTTATTTCTCCAAAGAAATGCCAGCGCTGTGGAGAGATGAATTCTCCAACAGGAAAATTTTGCGTTCGTTGCGGAACGCCACTCAGCCTCGAAATGGCATTAGAAACTGAAAATAAAAGAAAAGAAGTGGACAACACGATGACTTCTCTTATGAATTCACTTTTGCAAGATTCTGAGATGCGCACAATCATTATAGGCAAATTAAGAGAAATTCGGGCTGCAGCAACATGATGTTACCCAACTATGGAACTAGCTTGGCCGGTTTTTTCCTTCCTGCGGAGACAATTTTTATTCTCTCCTCAATTTCTTCCATCTTATCCATGGTCAGCGAATAGAAGAACAAAACCAGGAGAACAATAGATATTTCCCTCACTCCAAGCATCAAAACTGGATCAAGGATTACTACTGAAAGCCAGCCAATCGCCAGGGCCAGCAACCCGAACAGTATTGTTATCGAACTTATTTTCATGACTTCTTTAAACGGATCCATTTTCCTCACCCTCCAGGACTTCAACGATAGTCCTTTTTATTCCTTTGAAATATGTCTTCACCCTGTAGACGTGGCCCTTCTCACACTTGTATATTTTCGAGTAGCAGCTTTCCGAAGGAACAGCTTTTGCATCCTGAAGCATTGCATTGGAGTTGCATATTGGGCATTTTTTTACTAGAGACATAAAGGATTTTTAGATTGGCAAGGAAATAGTGCTTGGCAGGGAGCGGGTTTCAAAGAGTATATTAAGTATATTTGGATTTAGAAACCATGACTCAAGAATTCAGATTAATAATTCCTGCCAAAGTATACAGCAATTGGTCCGGCGGTTGGGCCGCTGGAAGTATAAATGCTCATTATTTTCATTATCTTAAGAATCATAAAGTATTTTGGTATCAACATTTTTCCAAGAAGGGTTTTGGAGTTTTAAAACGAGAAATTAAGAGAAATTGGGATTTCTTGAGGTTTAATCTTGGAAAAAAGACTGGAAAAGCGTTCATTTCAGATATTGGTTATTTTTATAAAACAGGTACTGGAAATGTTACCTGGCAATACAAATTAGAAAAAATTATTGAACAAAATGAAATTGCACCAAATGAACTCCAATATATCCCCTCCTTCAGAAAAATATACTATGATGATCCTATAGGACATGATGGCTATTGGTTTTTACTTTCTGAAATGAAAAAACTGAGGGAACCTATCAAGTGTTTATATGGCAATGAATTTAGTTTTTTACGAAAAAATGGTCCAGTACCGATAACTGGTTCTCATTTGAGACGCAACTGTTTTACAAGCAAGTTTCCAGCGATTGACAAAGAAGATTTGATTGAACCAAAATTAGAAGAGTTAGGGGATTTACATCTAAAAGAGTGGATAATTAAAGGCTTTAAAAGTAGTAAAGAAAGATTCCATGAGTCAAATCTCCAGGATGCTATATTAGTTGAATTACTCCGAAAAGGTTATGTCTTTTCAAAAGAAGGTGTTGTAACAGAAAAAGAATCCGATGAAAAGGGACGATATGATTTTTTGGTTAGAAAGAAAGGGATCTACTATGCAATAGAAACAAAATTATTGGATGATCCAAACGCTCCAGAACAACTGGAAGAATATATTACCAAAATAATAAAGAGGGGAGAGATACAAAAGGATAAGATAAAAGGGGTTATTATTTGTGGTAGAGCAAGTAGTGAAACAAGAGAAAAAGCAGAAAAAAAGGAATTTAAAGTCTTAGAATATAAGATAAATATTAACATACCGTCAATTATTGAAAATTTGTAAAAACCTCAATAATTTATTATTTATCAAATACCGTTTTTCCTCCAATGTCTAATATCAACTGCTTGACATCCTCGCTTGATTCTGCTTCCTTTACAGCCTCCATGTTTCCCAATTCAAAGGGAGCTGGTTCAGATCTCGGGAACAAAATACCTGTTGAGAAAACTGGGTTGTCATAGTTCACGTATTTCTTTGCAACTTCAATAATCTCGTTCCCAAGTTTCTCTTTTGCCTTCTCGATGTAGATATCCATGTTTGTGCAGAAAACGTTTGAAGTCCTGCTGAAAACTCTGTAGTAGTCCACATTCGTCAGGTCAAATGCCTTAAGTGAGATGTCATTCAGGGCTTTCAGCATCTTCTCACTCTCGTGATATGAAAGGATTGAATCGTCAAAGATTTTCACTAAACCATCACTGTGCTTTGTTTCATAGTGTCCTCTCCATGCATCCGTTGGAACCCATTCAAAGCTGAACGGTGCCTCTTCTCCTTCAAGCCAGTAGTCAGATATGTAGTGGCCTATTCTTTTTGGATACTCTTCTCGTTTGTGATAAACTGTCAATGGTGGTTCGCTAAGGTCATTTTCTCCACATGGTTCACAAAGGAACCCCTTGTCTAGATGATAGCCGTCTTCCGCAGCATATTCTCCATATTCCTTGATTATTTCGTCGATGGTCATCTCACATGAAATGCATTTTTCTTCTGTCATGTATCAGTTTTGTAAAAGTTGCTAGAAAAGAAGTGGGAGAGAGCAGGTTGCAAAGTTCCCGAATAATTGAAAGTTATAAAGATTAGAGCATTTATTACAAAATTAAAATATTTTTTATTTCTTGATGACAGAACATAACTATTAAATTGATTAGCGGCGATTACTATAATGCTATTTCCGGGTGATGTACTGACTATTAACTTGAAAACTGAAAAGGCCTTGTCTATCGAAGAGATTTACGAGAGGGTAAAGGAATATGATATAGTTCTCACTATTGACGCTCCACTTGCAGATGGGTTGAACAGTCGAATTGACAAACCGAGGCTAGGAACCTTTGCTACGACTCCGAAAAGGCTGGCCTTTGAGAATTGGCCAGACCTGATGGATAAGAGACAACTTTTTTATCATATAGCTAAAAACACAGACCTCGGTTGGAAGCTGACATCATATCTTTTGGATAATGTGCTGGATTGTTGGAAGACTACAGGTGAACTGGAAAAAGTGCTTGAATACAGGGAGTTCAAGACTGAAGAAATGAAAAAAGTGATAAAGATTCTGAGAGAGACAAGAAATGTATTCAGGGATATGGATGAATATTCCTGGATTGAAAAGAAAAAAGTTGCTATCATTGCCCCATACCAGTTCGATGGACTTGACAAAAAGGTTCTGCCTGAGAAGTACGATTCTATTGATGTATTTGGTAACGGTGAAAAGAAGTTGCCTGGATTTAGTGTTTTCAATTCTGAGACTGGCATTGTCAGGGCCATCGCCAGAAACATTTCGAGGGAAAATGCGAACGACATGGCTATCGTAATAGACTCAGAAAGTAGGTACCAGTATCTGATAGAATCACTTCTTGAATCTGAGGGCATACCATTTATGAGCAAAAAAATGGTTAGGGATGATGCTTCCGTCAGGGAGTTTCTCAGTCTTTGTAGGGTATCGCTGTCGGATAATGTGCATGTTTCCGATGTAAGGCCTTTCTTTTATCTCGTTGATAGTAACATTTCGATGAAATACGACGACCAGTTTCTGGAAAGATTGGAAATTGAGGAATTAAAAAACGTCAAAAAACTGCTTAGCGATGTTAAGAACTCAACTTTTACCATGTTAGTAAAAAAATACGAAGAAATTAGCAGTAAAAAATTGGGCGAGTTTGAAAAACTTCTTGATGATATTGATTTCTCTGACAAACAAATAAACGAAAAAAACATTGACATGATTGAATATTACCTTGATTCCTTTGAAGTGTCCATTGAGAAAGGAGGTGGAGGAGTTCTCTTTGTATCTCCGAAAGGTGTCGCATACATTGACAGACCGGTAGTATTTTACATAGGTATGGATTCATCGTGGACCGCTGAAGTACCTGACAGGCCGTGGAATGAGCGGGGAAAGGAAGATGATAAAAACCTGAAAAATTTTAGGATCCTGCTCCAGAACGGAACGGGTTACTATCTTGTTCAGGATAAACTAATGAGCAAAAAGGTTGTTCCATGTTTTTACTTCAACGAGATTACCACCGAAAAATTTGACACTTTCTCCGATTTCAGACATGAGAGGTTTAGTCCGTCTGAAAATCTGGGGAAGAAAGGTTTTTTAAGAAAATCTTTTGGGTTGGAAACGGAGGAAATAAAAACGCTGAGCCAGTCTAGTCTGAATACACTGGTTAAATGCCCTAGGGATTATTTCTTTTCAAGACTCGTTTCCAGTGTGGATATGCATTTCTTCAAGAGGGGGAATCTGTTTCATGACTTCGCTGAATTTTGCGTCAACTACCCTGATTTTACTGAAAAAAATGTGGATAAATGCTTAGATTTCATGATAGAAAATATGAGATCTTATGTTGATGATATTAAAATAAAAGTTATTGAGACGGAGTTTAGAATAGGAATCAATAACGTGATATCTTACATAAAGGAGAACAAACCAGAATCATTTGAAGCAAAAGGCTATACCAAGGAAATGGAAATTGAGAACATTTTCTCTGAGAAATTTGGAAAGCCGATATTAACAAAAATAACTGAGATGTGGTTTGAAAATAATGAGTTGGGTACCAAGGGAAAAGTGGATTTAATTCTGTCCTGTACACACTTGCTGGATTATAAAACAGGAAAAAGAAAATCTGCAAGTAACTTGATAAAAAATTCCAATGTAAAGCTGTTTGACGATGATCCAAATTTCCAGGCAATCCTCTATCTACTCCACAAAAGGGCGATGAATCCGGATAAAAAGCTGGAGTTTACCTTTTTTCATGTTCTTGATAACGTGAAAGATGTAATGAAGGGGGAAGAAAGCATCGATAATGACTTTGTTACATTGACTTATTATCCTAAAAACTTCAGCGAAAAGATAATGGATAGGGAGACTTTTGATTTTCTTTGTAGTTCCAATGATAGGAGAAAACTTCTTGATAATATTGGGTACGAAAATTACAATGGTATTCTTAAAAAAATCAACATATCTGAAGAGTCTTGTTTTGACAAAAATGAAATTTTGAAATTCAGCGAAGAGATGGTATGTCTTTGTGAGAGTTTTCTGGAAATTGGAAGGGGGAAAGATATTACTGAAAAACAGCTTGATAACGCTTGTAAATCAATATTAAAGCAGCTGGTTAATTTTAGGACTATGAACTACTTCAGGGAGGACCTTGACGAATTTGAAAAATTTCTGAAAAAAGAGATAATTAAACTGAATGAATATATGATATCAAGATTTCCAGTAGGTGATATTGATAGGGATAAAATAAAAAATAAGGATTTGGTGCTTGATGAGCTTTGAGTCTAACGACGAGCAGGAAAGAATAATTGAAAACGTGAAAGGTATTTATCTTGTTGATGCTGGGGCTGGCACTGGAAAAACTGTTACCATAACGGAAAGGTACAAAAAACTGCTCGATGAAGATGGGATCAAACCAGAAGATCTTCTTTTAATGACTTTTACCAATAATGCAGCAGAAAGGATGAAAGAGAAAATAATCGGCAACTCAAATTACAACCAAGCTGCTCTTAGGTATGCTCCAGTAAGTACTTTTCACAGTTACTGTAAGAGAATACTGGATAACCACGGTTTTAATATTCCTCAAATACTGGGGATTGAAGATAATTTATCAACACCAGTAAGAATAATTGAAAATAAGATAATAGAAGAGAGGAATTTCTCCAGATTTTTTGAACACTTTGTAAAAGATCAGACGGAATACAATAATTTCTACATGATTCTTTACGATAAAAATGATCTCCTTTATCTGATAAAATCCTTGGCAGTTAAGGGTATAATACCAACCATGAAAGGATGGTTCAAGAAAGGTGAGGAATATCTGGATGGTAACATAGAGGAATTCAGAAAAATATTCAGAGAAGTAAATGCCCCTCAAACTGGCAAAAGTGGAAAGGAAACAAATTCAAAACTGATGGGGCAATTCAGTTATAGGGATAAGTGCTTTGAACCTGGAGCCCCAACGGAAATCGATGTCAGAGGAGATGGATCTCAAAAACAGATCCGTGAAAAATACTTTGACGAGGCATTTTTAGAGAACAGAAAAAAACTCAAGGAATTTGTCCACGACCTATATTTTGAATATGTCAAATACTGCTTATCAAAAAATTATTTGAATTTTAGTTTTCTGATGATGTTTGCTTTTGTTCTTCTTCACGAAAAACACGAGTTAAGGGATGAGATTGCTTTTGAGTACGTGATGATAGATGAGTTCCAGGATACGAATGAAATACAGTTCAAGTTGACGATGCTTCTTTCAAAAAGCAACAATATATGTGTTGTTGGTGACTGGAAGCAGAGTATTTATGGATTTCAAGATGCCAGCATTGAGAACATAATGAACTTCAGTAACAGGTTAAAAAAATACAAGGAAGAACTTAACAGAGATTATCAAAGAATTAAATATTCAGTTGAAAAAATTGAAAAAATAGAATTAATTGACAGCTATAGATCAACGCAGGAGATACTTGACTTTTCAAAGGGTGCCCTGCTTCTCAGGGGAAAAAATGACGAGGAGATAGACGCGGAAAAAGTGATGGGGAAAGTCGTTTCTCTAGAATCAAAAAAAACTCTTGGAAAGGGGGAGATAGAGGCCTTTTGTAGTGAAAAGGAAAAAGAAGCAATTCTAGAAAAAATAGAGAAAATTGTCGACAATGAAAATTACACGATAAAAGAAAATGAAAAAGAAAGAAAGCTGAGATACAGTGACATAGCAATTCTGACAAGGACAAGAAGGTTTGGCCTTGAAATTCAGAAGACATCTCACAATTATGGTATACCGGTGGCTTATGAAGGAGGCATAGAACTTTTCAGGACCGATCCAGCCATAATCTTACTCGCTTGGATGAGAATCCTCCAGTACAAAGATTCAAGAAGGGGTTGGTCCGTAGTTCTTGAACAGGCCGGTTACAACCTAACAGAAACTAAAATAATTCTTAACACAAAAAAATATCCTAAGGATATGATTGATTTCAAGAATGAGCTCGTAAAACTGAAAGAAATATCAACGGTTTCTAGAAAAGTTTTTGATCGATATGGTATAGACGATGGGTTTTCAGCTAGGTTAACAGAAAGCCTGGAAAAAATATTCAGAATCTCATATATGAATAAGTCTGAGATAATCGGCTTTATCGGAGATTGTATTGAATCGGGGCAGACCGAAGATGTTGACAACAGCCTTGATGAAAACGTAGTTACTATCCAGACTATGCACTCTTCTAAGGGGCTGGAGTATCCAGTAGTTTTTGTTTCCGACATAAACACCAGGAGATTTCCCAGTACTGGCAGCGATAAATCTATAATAGTTTATGATAACTTAGCGGGTATAAGGCAGAAAAAAAAGTATCTGGATGAAGGAAGACCTTACATTTATGATAACTGGGGGAGTGAAATACTTCTAAAATGCCTTGGTGGCAAATATGACGAGGAAAGACGTCTCATGTATGTTGCCATGACAAGAGCTATGAAATACCTTTACATTTCTGCAGATTCAGAAAGAGCAAGCACGTTTTTCACAGACCTGGAAATAGAAAAAAAGGACATTGAACCGAAACTGAAAAAATCCATTACAGAGTCTAATGAACCAAATAATTTAATTGTAGAAAAGGCGAAAGAAAAATTACCTTTGAAAATACCGGTTCAAACTATAACAATCCACAAGAAACATGGTGGAAGAGGAAAGGAATTAGGAAATAAAGTCCATTCTTTCGCTGAAAAAATCGGAAAGGGATTTAGAGCAGAACCGAAGAATGTGGATGAAAAAAATGTGAAAGCGTTTCTTGATACGCTGAAAGGTAAAAAAATCACAGAAGAATCCATGTTCTTGCCAGTTGATGTAAATGGTAGACAAATGGTGCTTTCCGGTAGAATTGACCTACTCCATTTTATTGGAGAGAAGATAGAAATTATTGACTACAAGACATATGAAGATCCGGAAGTTGAAAAAGAATATATCAAGCAGTTGAGTGTTTATTATCAGGTATTGAACGAAGTTTTCCCAAAAAAGGAAATTAAAGCTTTCATATTTTACACTGAATTGGGAGAATTAAAAGAAATCAAACCACTGAGTTTTGATGAAATTAAAAAACTCATCAAGATAAAATGAAGATTTTTTGTGGTTTTTTAATTTTTCATACTAATTGAGGTTAAATCAAACCTGTGAATATAGTCTTTCCCCGTTTTCTCCAGATCTGTAATCCCAGACATTCCCTTCCGCATCTTTGAACATGCCGAATCCTATGTGTGTGAGGGTTGTACCAAACTCTTTTTGCAGTTCTGGTACAGTATATTCATTCTTCCTTTTTTGTTCAATCTCAGGGCTTTCACTTAGCTCTTCTCTTTCCTCAACAATTGTGAGGTAGTCTTCCTTCTTCCCAAGCTCTGTATGCCTTCCAAGTTCGCACATCCATGTTTGGGAGTCCATGTATTCTTCCAGGTTTTCCTTGCTGCCCTGAAACTTATATTTCGCTCCGCATTCACATTCAAGAATAAACTCTTTCTTCAAGAAAATCACCAGTAAGTCATTATTTTGTTAGACATAAAGCAAGCAACAGAGAGAAAATTGCAAAAAGTACGGCAAAAATTAAATTATTAAATACTATCATCGAAAAGTCTATATGAACCAAAAATCAATCGATTTGCTGATGTGGATTTACATAATTATTGGGCTGGCATCGGTTCCCTTTTTGGCACAGTGGATTCTAATTTAAATATTTTGGAAATAACAGTTAAAGTAATACGACAGATTTGAATATAACTTATTATTTAATTTGCTAGAATAATACAAAAAATGCTTATTTATCTCTAAAATAGATTAAAAGATAAATGGTGTGAATATGAATTTACCTAAAAATACTGTGGCAACTACATCAGATTCTAAAGAAGTGAGTGAACAAACTTGGCCCAAATGGTCTATTCATGGGTGGG
>Ga0255419_10177_pt1 | contig 13808 bp, 12 predicted proteins | sample ANMaggSeSYBR02J3_FD_182658 | JGI IMG/M metagenome (GOLD analysis project Ga0255419, IMG submission 182658) | Sediment cell enrichment communities from methane seep in Santa Monica Basin, California, United Staets - ANME aggregate JGI... | ecosystem: Environmental > Aquatic > Marine > Cold seeps >...
CAGGAAACTTTCTCTCCCCCTAATTTTGCCGGAGAAAACTTCCAGGAGGGGAGGGTATTAAGCACACTTTTGTCAAATACACCCGGTGGATCTGATTTCAGGATTTTTATTCGACTTACCTTTCCATTTTCATCTACCAGAAACTTGACATCTACATTTCCTGTCATGTTAAGCCGCATGGCGCGATATGGATAGACAGGCTTCATCTGGAAAACAGCCAGAGGCACCTGATCTACCTCACCCATCTGGTAACAGGCAGATATCGGTGGCGGCGGAGCCACTGCCAGACCTCCGGAAAGCTTTGGATTAATCTCAAAAGAAAGCTTTGGCATCTTAAGCCTTATTTGCCTTTTGGGAACATTGTGCTGCATTCTCACAGTGGGAGTAATCACAGGAGGCTTTTTGTCGGGCAACTTCTCTTCTTTAGGGGGCGGAGGTTCCTGATGCCTGATATTTACTAAATTAACAGGAACGATGGCATCTATATCGTTACTTTTTAACTTCGGCCGACCGAAAAGAGGCAACAGGGCAAACAGAAAGAGGTTAACCAAAATGGAAAGCCCTATCGTCCCAAAAATCAAGAAAGGAATCTTATTATTCATTTCCATTGGACTTCGCTGCTGCAATACTGACATTTTTTGCTCCGGCCAGACGGCACTGGTCCATAACCCGGATCAATACTCCTGTCTTACTTGTTTTATCAGCAACAATAACGACACTCCCCTCTGGGTTCTCTGCCAGACATCTTTCTATATGAGCCCGGACACTGCGGATATCGATCTGCTTTCTTTCTAAAAAAACTCTTCCTTTAGGATCTACTCCTACCAGAATATTCCCCTTTTCTTTGAGAACCGCAGTGGATGCAGTGGGCCGTTGAACATCTATTCCAGTCTCTTTTACGAAACTGGTGGTTACCATGAAAAATATCAACAAAAGAAAAACCAGATCTATAAGCGGAGCCATGTTAATATCTGCTTTTACGCTACTTTTACGAAGAGATTGACGTATGGTTATCACAGACTTATCCTTTAAACATCGTTAAGGTTGGTAACTACACAGGTTCAAAGTTCCGAGGTTCACAGTTCAGGGTTAAACAGATGAGTTGATAGCTGTTAAACTATGAGTTGTCTGAGCTCATCATGTCATAAGGGATACGAAAAACAGAAGTCTTCCTTCCGCCCTTCTGCCTTTTTTTTGGTTACTTTTTTCAACCTGTTTAATCTTCCTTTCACTTCAACCGTGAACCCTTGAACTGCGAACCTGAGTTACGCATCTTCTAACCTTTGAACCCTGAACTGTGAACCTGGGCTTCTAAAGATGCCGCTTCAAGGTCACAATCAACTCATACAGGTTGCTCTCCAGACGTTCGGCTCGCCGGAAAAGAAAAGCACTCATAAAAAGGCCGGGAATAGCCACTATAAGGCCGCTTTGAGTAGTTATCAGGGCTTCGGAAATGCCTCCTGCCATGGCTTTTGCATTGCCGGTACCAAACAAGGCTATCACATCAAAGGTTGTTATCATGCCGGTCACAGTACCTAAAAGGCCGAGCAGGGGCGCTACTGCGGCCAGTATTGCAATGGTTGAGAGAAAGCGTCTGATATGCGGTCTCTCCCGCATGGCACAGTGGTCCAATATGCTTTTATCCAGTTTTTTGTTGCCGGTACATTTTTCTAAAAAATTCCTGATGACCCGGATTCGAAGACCTTTAGAAGTCTCAGGCAACTGCATTCCTTTCAGAATTTGTACTGCCCGTTCCAGGTTCACATCATCTCTATTCACCCGCCGGAAATAGAATACCCGTTCGAAGATAAAAACCCACATACAAACAGATGTAATTATAAGGGGTATCATCACCGGGCCGCCGGGATGGAGGTATTCATATATATTTGCAATAAAATCCATTTTCACTTAGCAATTGATCAATGACTAAAAACTAATCCTCTAATCAATAAGTCTTATTTCTCTGTAGATTATGTTCGTCAAAGCCACAGCTTTTTCTTCCATATCCCCGATTATATGGTCCACTCTTCGGCTCAAAAATGTGTGCATAAGCATTATCGGAATAGCAACGGACAAACCGAGCATGGTTGTTACCAGTGCCTCTGAAATACCGCCCGACATCATTCGCGGGTCACCTGTTCCGTACAGTGTAATAACGTGAAAAGTGCTGATCATGCCGGTCACTGTGCCCAGAAGGCCCAGCAGCGGCGCAATTGCTCCCATAATGTTAAGGGTGGGTAAAAACCTCTCCAGGCGGGGTAGTTCTTTTAAGATCGCCTCCTGCAAAACACTTTCAAGGGTCTCCCTTTCTTCCGCCCTGGCGTTCAGCCCGGTTTTCAAAATATTATAGGCGGGCCGTCCCTTTTTATCTTTTGCGATTTTATCACACTCTTGCCATTCGCCCCCAAGGGCCAGCTCATTTACCTTACCCATTACGCGGTCAGTGTTGGCGTGAACCCGCCTTAGAAAAATTATACGCTCTATGGCAATTATGAGGGCAAAAAGCCCGGTTGCCAAAATAGGCCAGACCAGCGGCCCTCCATTTTTAACCTGGTCGATCAGATTGGTTTTATGCGTGATCTGCCTGAGGGCAGCACCTCTCGAAAAATCGAGGCAGATCTCATCTGTTTTACCTTCCATGTACTTATTTAAATTCCGCAGAACAAACCATGAAGGAAAGGCCGAAAGCGCATAAAAATGATTGCTTCCTTCAGAATACCTTAAATATCCTGTCTCATCATCAGCCCTGTATGCAGCAGTGAACTTGCCGATGGTCAGGATGTCTCCTTCCTTTTCCACTCCTTTTCGGTCCACAAATAAGCCTGTGCGAAGAACTACCTCACCGGAAAGGTCCATCTCCTGGAAAAAAAGATCAGTCATGGTTTTAAAATCATTCATTCCAGGAAAGCGGTCTTTTTTTAGAATCGGTTCTATCAAATCGAGTCTTTCAGGTAACCTCACAGTAAATTGAGATTGCCTTAAGATGGTCTCCATATCACGCGCAATCACTCGCACTGTGCCGGTTAGTTCCCGCATCTCCATCTCATCAATCGATTTCTGCTCAGCGAGTTCAAGCTCTTTTTCTTTCAGTTTATCAAACTCGTCCTGTATTATAGTGATATCATTATCCAGAGCCTTTACTTCATGCTCCAGTCGAGCAATCTCTTTTACCAGGGATTCACGGTCAGTCAGAATTCGTTCTTCGCTTGCACCGGCTTCAGTCAGGGCGGCTTCATGGTCAGTCTTTGCTTTTTGTGAGACAGCCCTCATATCCTGTCCAAAAGAAGGGGCTGACAAAAAGAAAATCCATATCAACACCACAAATGATCCCACAAGCTGTTTGTTGGTTTTATTAGTGTTTATCATTTTTACTACCATCTGCATCATGGAATTATTCTCCCAATGGGCAGTTTGACCAGCTCGATTGTCCGCTCTCGGCGAGCCATTTCTAAAGCTTTGTTAATGTCCCGGCGGTTTTTTGAGGGAAGGGAAACCCATTTTTCTGTCTCTTTATCAAAATGGCCCACCACTTTTCCATCAGGTGTCTGGCAAAAAACAGACAGCCTGCCCACTCTAAGGATATCCATCAGTGTCTTCTGGTCAACAAATTCAATTGTTTCCTGATATACTTCCACCGTGTTGCCATATCCTGTCTCTATTTGAAGAGCTTCCATAACTCTACGGTATTTTTCCGCACCCGTTTTGTCAGGTCGCTCCAGAGTCTGTTTGATCGAGGTAAGCCGCACAGATCTCTCCTTTGACAGAAAGGGAAGATCCTTTTTGATAGACTCCTCAAGTCGCGTAACAACAGATTCGAGGTAGGTCTGCAACTCTTCCCTGATTCGGGCCGCTTCTTTGATTTTTCGCTCTGTCTCCTCAACAATGGCCTTTTGGGCAATCAGAGTCTTTTCAGCCTTAAGCTTCACCTTCTCAAGATGCTCTTTATTCGCCTTCAATGACCTGTAGCTGGCCATTAGCTTTGCCTTTTCACCTGCCCATGCATCTTCGTTTTTCTGGGTATGCAGGCGGATGTCCATCGTCTTTGAGACCTTTTTTGTAACTTTTTCAACCTTATCAGGCTCCGTTCCGGCCCAGGACCCGCAAGGCGCAATAAGGAGTAAAAACAAAAAGGTCACAGAACAAAAGGATACTTTTTGAAATTGTCTAAAATTCATCCAACTCTCCTTAAACAAAAAAAAGGCGCAACTCGATCCTCCAATAGAATCAATGTTACGCCTTCACTTTTTCCCGCTCAATTAAGACGAAAAACCGTAAGTCGTCCCTTAATAAAAATCAATAGCCTAATTATATTAGGCATACCTAACAAACAGAAATCATTTAGTCAAGGTTTTTTGCTGGCACTGGAATCGCAGGTAAAGGTTGAAGGCAAAAGGTGCTATGAAGCTGCAATTTGCATGAATAAAGGTGATTTTAAAACTATACCCCAATTTCAAAAAAACCATTTAATTTCGGGCCTATAACCAAAAATAAGGCATCACTGTGACCGTATCTGTCACAAGTGTCTGTTATTATCGCTTTCAAATAGCATAGGAGGCGATAAAATGAATATTGACCAACTTAGAAAACGATTTTCGGACGAAGAAGCCTGTCGCTTGTTCTTTGAATCCATTTTATGGAAACACGGTTGCATTTGCCCGCACTGCCATAGTTTAAAATCATACCGTTTATCGGGTGCAAGTGTGCGAAAAGGGGTTTACGAATGCAGTCGGTGCAAGCGTCATTTTACCATTACAACCAAAACGCCCATGCATAGTACCAAGTTGCCCCTGTGGAAATGGTTGCTGTCCATGTACTTGATAGTCAATTCGAGTAAAGGCATATCGTCGGTTTATTTGGGTAAATTGGTCGGTATTTCTCAAAAAAGTGCCTGGAAACTGGGTCATGCTATCAGACAGATGATGGACCCTGGCTCTGAACTTGTACCAGCTCTTAGCGGCATTGTTGAGCTGGACGAAAAGTATATTGGCGGCAAACCACGGTATCAAAAAGGTGTTGTGCACAAACGAGGCAAAGGCACCGCCAAACAATGAGTGCTCGTTGCCGTTGAACGCAATGGCCCGGTGCGGTCTGCGCCGGTAGAAAGCGATAGTATCGCCAACTTGTCGCCAGTAATAGATCAGTTTGTTGATAAACGGGCGCATCTTAAAACCGACGAGTTGCATGCCTATAAACTGATCGGAAAAAAGTATGCTTCTCATCAGTGGGTAAACCATCAAAGCAAAGAATATTCTCGTGGTGATACCCACAACAATACTGCTGAGTCGTTTAACGCAATGCTGGAACGTGCAAAACAAGGTGTATTCCATTATTTGAGTAAAAAGCACCTGTACCGTTACCTGCACGAAATAGGCTTTCGCTGGAATCAGCGTGAAGCAGAGCTTAAAGTTACCAAAAAGGGCGAACTTAATATTGTAATGAAACGCTTGCCTGTACTTACCATGCTCGAATCGCTTTTGGTTCATGCTCCAGGTCGGCAAGTTCGAAGATCTGCAAATGGTGGTATCTTCTGCCTGGAGCATGCTTAAAATACTTTAGCCTTATTATTGGTTATAGGTCCGTTTAATTTTCAGTTCCTATTCAACCTCGAAGGTTAATGTGGCTGTGTAGTGGACTTGCCTGCACTTGTCTTTTAATTCAGCAGGTGCAGGCATTTTGATGTCAGCCTTTATAAGCCATGGCCCATGATGCAGAAGTCTGATTCTTGTCATGCCCTTTGCATTGGTTCCTGTGGCGTATGCAAAGTCATCATCAGTGGAAAAACCGCTGTATGTTGCGTATACTTTAAAGTACCTGGCAGGCTTGCCGTCAAACATGACTTTAAGATCAAGAAAATCGCCTGTTCTCAGTTTGGCCGGGTTTTGCATCGGGATTATCTCTACCTTATGACCCAAGGGAGTTAAAAAGAAAGCGTCATCCGTTTCTCCAACACTGATAAGGGCCTTTGCATATCTTTCATGGTAGAGACTTGTGATAACCCCTTCCAGTTCGGTCATGGGGCCAATATTATGACAAACCTTTCCTTTATCCATGTACATTGTGTAAAATCCAGGCTCCACTGCTGCAGAAACTATGTAAGTACCGGGCTTTTTCAACTCAATGGGAGTTGCAAGAAAACCTCCGGAACCTGGCTTGAGATCTTTTCTAATATTTTCCGAGCTGTTGCAGCGAAATTCCGTAAGGAGTTCCGGCTTTATAAAATCGTGGACCGGATACTTGTGCCCGTAGCCAAAATAGACCTTTGTCCCGGCGCCAAATCTTTCATAATAAGTCGGAGTGTAATCCGTAGCGTTTATCCAGACTAAATGACCAAAGGCCACTTGCGGGATAAACAGAAAAACAACCAGTAAAAAAACACCGAACATATGGGATAGAATCGTTTTCATCACATTCCTCCTTCTTTATTTTTTCTTCTGCCTTTATGCCTTCTTCCTTCAATTCAACAAGGCGTCTGTCCATTGCCGAAGAATAACCGGATATTCGATCACACTTGAATCTGCATAAAAGGGCAAGCTGTAAATGGCCGTGTTTTTGATGGCCGGCACATTTGCCAGGGCCGGATTTTTTTTCACCGCGGCAGCGAGAGCCTTTTGCACTGCAAAGGGGTTTCCTGTCATGACAATGACATCAGGTTTAGCCATAGTCAGGGCATCCAGCTTTCTAATAGGAAAGTGCCCCTTATTCACTTTCTTGTTTTCAGATTTAAGAACATCGCCTACGTTTACACAGCCAAGTGGATGGAGCATGAAGCTGTCTGAGTAGCCGCCCGGCATCTCGACCCTTAGAAAAGTCTTCCCCGTCGCACTCTGGTAAGTGCCATTGATAATGACCACCTTTTTATCTAGTTTTGCCTTGGGCAAACCTTTTTTGGACTTTTCCATAGCTTTGTTATAGCGATCGATCAAGGCATCGGCTTTAGACTGACATCCCAGCAATTTGGCCGTCTGGCGGATGGCCGACTCTAAGCCCATAGAAAAATCAACATACTCAATGGTCAAGCCTTTGCCTTCCAGCAGGGGAACGATGTTGGCCGGCTTGACTTTGGGTTTGTAAATACAAAAATTTGGATGCTTCTCGACAATGATTCGCTTGATGCCCCGTTTTTTTGCCGTGTCTGGAACGATGGATGGGTTTTTTGCGACTATACAGTTGGGACAGCCAAGCACCTGGGAGGTGTTCAAAAGCTGCTTGCACATTGGCCACATGGAGCAGCGCACGGACATGGCTTCGGGGAGAACCCCCAGGTTAAAGGCAACATCTACCAGCCGGTCGCCGATCATGATAACTTTGATTTTCTTTGGAGCTATTTTTCGCTTTGCTTCAGCCGTTTGGGAGGATAATAAAAACAGCCCTGTGACCATGATGAACAAAAAAGCAAGTGCCTTCGAATTGATCTTTTTAATGTAGTTATTCATAATTATTATTTCCTTTCTTAAACTATATGGGTTTGCCCTTTCCATAAAGGGTTCTGATAATATTATACGAAAAAAGAAAAGCAGATGTGATAATCAATAAGCCACCTGTTATGACAATGGGTTTGAAAGGAGTCACAGCCTTTCTGAACTCAGTAGTCCCATGGGCAAAACCGGTTGCAAGCCCAAACGATCCTATGAGATGGAAACCTGCACAAAAAAGAACAATCCCTGCAATATGGCACCAGAAGTTGGCATAACAGGCCCACACACGGTATCGTTCATTTCCCTGTATCTTGGGAACGAGATAATACAAAATGCCCATAAGTGCAGAGCTCACCCATCCTATAAGAGTGATGTGTGCATGAATCCTTTTAATAAAATCTAAGAAAAATGGTTTCAGATACTCAGGTTCGATATGCATAAAGATGGAGTAAAACCTTTTGAAATACATTTTTGTTGGAAACATTATTCCTTCCAGACATCCTAAGATCAGGAAAAATAATGCAGCGGTGATAAAATATTTTGCCATTTTTTGTGCCATATAAAAACTCCTTTTAACAGATCAGGTTGTGTTTAAAAGTATCTATTGAGATAATGAAGGTAATTAGTAAGCGTTCATGGAACGCTGAAATTAGAAAATATAAATTGGAAATTTTGCCTCCCGAATTTCTATTTTTCAATTTCAAGTTTCAAGCCGTGAACGGCTACGACAATTAATAACTAATTGTAATACCGGCGTAGTAAAAGGTCGGCTCAACATATACGACATTGTCCATCTCTTCCATTTTGTTAAATATATTATTAACACCTGCAAACAGCGTAAACCGCTGGAATAATTCCTTGGAAAGATAGCAATGATAAAGAGTGTAGGCATCCTGCACTCCGGTATCATAGTAACGTTCTCCGATATGATCCATTCTGATGTTAGCCCGCAGTCCAAATTCAAGAGAGTGATAAGCTAATTTCAGATACCCCTTATAGTCTGGTTGTCCTTCCAGATCTTTACCTGTTTCCTTGTCTTCAGTTTCCAAGTAGGTTAGATTTCCTGAGACGGAGAAATTTAAAGGCAGGTTTAAACCACTTTCCAGCTCCACACCTTGCATTTCGGCCTCAGCGACATTTTGATATTTGTAATAATGCTTCCTTCCAGGTCCTGATCCTGTTGATTTATAGTAAATAGCTTCAATAAGGTCTTCTATTTCATTTCTAAAACCTGTAATTCTTCCCCAGAATTTCTTGTACTCTCCCTCAATACCTAATTGTTGAGTGCCACGACATCGTAGACGCCTTTAAGTGCCACGACATCATGGACACCCCTTTTTAACGTAGCTTGTAATTAATCTCCTCGACTTGGGATTTACCCAGGTAGAGTTTCATTTTTTGTTCTTTGACATCGATTGTAGCTATCACATATTCAAGCTTTAGTTCAGCTGGAACTGGGAAAAGTTCTCCGAATATGTTGATCTTTACATCGCTACGGATAAGTCGCACCAAATGGTATCTCCCTGTTGTCGGTTTTTTTAACCGATGTCGAGGAAGTTCAATGTCATTCGGCGGAAATCGCAGCTTGGTTTTATTAACAGCAAGGGCTTGTAGCGGTGTCTTGCCGCCGATCTTGCTATAACGATACCTGCTGTTATGACGTTGCTCAAAAGCCAGAGATCCTGCTTCCAGGTCGTCCAGCGATAGCATCACCTTTTTGCCAAGAAACATCTGCTGGTATCGGTCATTGAAGCTTTCGATCATCCCGTTTCTCCATGGCTCCGCCATCGGTACAAACCATGGTTCGACCCCGTTGTGCAGACACAGCCGGATGAGTGGTCCCATGCCACGCGGATACGTCGGACTGCCGTAAAACGACATGGCGTTGTCCACTTGGACACGTGCTGGAATCCCCATACGCTTCCAGATAGCCCAAAAGGCATGAATGATTTCCTGGCCGGACTTACTTATAGCCGGATGCAAACCACATCGGACGGTTGCCGTATCGATGACATTCAGGCTGTAAAAACGTATCGGCCCTTTTAGGTAGCATGGCCCGACTAAATCGGCCTGGTGGGTCTGGTTCGGCAACAGCGAAGGCAACTTGGGATATGCTGTTCCCTTGGCTTCGTATTTACCGGTTCTCCGATGCGTTAATTCATTCCGGCTTAAGATTCGGTTAATGGTCCTTAAGGACGGTAGCGGTTCGACTCCCAAGTCTTCCATCTCCCACCGGATTGCCTGAGCGCCGCAGAACAAATCCTGGTTGTAGAGATTGAAGCGGATCATTTTAACGATTTCCTCAACCTCTATGGGCATGTGCGTTGGACAGGACTGGGGGCGACGGGAGCGACTTTCATTCCAAGCATTGTCATCCGGCAGATATCGTCCGACCCACTTGTACAGCCACGCCTTGGACATACCGAGCGAGGCGCAGATTGTATTCGGGCTCTCACCATTCCTGAATCGCCGAACTGCTTGTAACCGCTTCTTTTTAATTTCATCTTCCATGAACACCTCCTGATTGAGTTAATAGGTGTCCATGAGTATGAACGTGATAGTTATTCGATTGTCAAAGAACTATAAAAAATCTACGATATCGTGGCACTTCCTACTGTCCACGATGTCATGGCACTTAACACCTAATTCATAGCTCTTCGATTCTTCAGGATCTAAATCAGGGTTAGGTTCATATATCCACTTCCCTCTTTTTCTTGTTGAAGTAACAAAAAGCTCGGATATGCTCGGCGCGCGAAACCCACAACCGTAGGAGGCTTTTAATCTGAGATTATTAAAAAGGCTGTAGATCATTGATGCCCGTGGTGTCCATTCGGAACCAAATTCAGAATGCTCATCAAATCGCACGCCCAAAACCAGATATAGAGGATCAAAAACCTGGTATTCATCCTGCAGATAAAAACTTAAATTGTCCAGGTCATCATCACGACCGGTTTCATCTTCCCTGCTTTCTTCTCTGAATTCAGAGCCTACAGTGAGAATATGCTTATCGAAAAATGCACCTGTAAACCGGCCCTCCACCTGATTCAGTTTGCGCTTTGCATTTTCCTCTCCGGTTACTTGGGCAGTTGGTGAAAATTCAATTTCATTTTCATGTTCAGAGTGATAGGCTCTAAGCATGAGATTATTTAAAGGGCTCAACTTCGCATCGTATTGAAGGAAATAGCCGTGCCTTTTGTCTTCGGCACTTCTTTCTCTATCAAGGTTTTTAAAAAATCTATTTCCTTCTCTATCCATATCGCTGTATTCAAATCCTGCCAAAAGACTGTGATTATCATTAATGTTAAAAGAAAACCGCCCGTCTATAGAACCCAATTCTTCGTGGTCTCCATCATCAGGAAGAACCTCATCTTTATCCCATCCGTCTTTATTCCGGGCTCCACCTGCAAGGAGGAATCCAAAACGCCCAAAAGAATCCCCAACATGAGCCCTGCCTATGTGCTCTTCCCCTTCATCATATTTATTTATACCGTATTGATAGGTAGCTCCAACTGCCAACTCCCTGGGCGGTTTCTTTGTAATAATATTTACAACACCGCCGATGGCATCACTTCCGTAAAGAGCAGAAGTTGGACCTCTGACTATCTCAATGTGATCGATCATATCCACGGAAATCTGGTTTATATCAAGAAAATCCTTGTACCCCATGGAAAACCTTCTTCCATTAATCAGCACCAGGGTATGTTTATTGCCTGTACCACGTATACTGGGTGCCTTAATTCTTCCTGTCTCTCCTATAACCATAAGACCTGTAGCCACTTCCAATGCTTCTGCCACGGTTTGTGCGCCCATTTCTTCTATCTCTTGTGATGTGATAACTTCAATGGAACCAGGGGCTTCCTCAATCTTTTTTTCCGTCATTGTTGCAGTAACAACCATTTTTTCCAGTTCTGCCGCTTTTGGTTCGTTGTCCTTTTCCTGCGCATTTGCTGCAGGAGTAATAACAAAAATAATTGTTAACAGGTACAATGCCAACTTGAACTTCTTCATCTTTTTCCTCCTTTAAAACAATCTTTATTGGTGTTCTATCGATACTGATTTATAAACAAAAAAAGGCGCAACTCGACAATATATCTCGAGTTACGCCTTCACTTTTCCCCGCTCTATTTAGACGGAAAACCGTAAGACATCCCTTCAGATTTAGGAATTCCTAATTAAGTTAGATATGACTAAACCTAGAAAACCAATATGTCAAGGTTTTTGTATGTTCGAAAAACGGCTCTTTTTTCCTTGTGTCATCAGCTGGTTTTAGTAAAGTTCTATTCAACAATATCCTTGCCGTCCACCTCAATTAGATGACCAGGACCTGCGTCAAACTGCACTTTATATGAGCCTTTGGGCTTATCAAATGTAAATTCGCTGTCCTCGTTCATTTTTCCTTTAATAGTAACCTTTCCGTCCTTATCCACAACTCTCATTTCTACTCCCGCAGCTGATGAACCATCGGAAAAGCCACCTTCACAGGTGATCGTTCCATCGCCGTTATCATAACACGAGCAAAGCGGGGTATGGGCAATAGCCACTGTGGCCACTAAAAGAAGTAAAGCCAATGTACTGATTATAAGCTTTTTCTTTTGCACAATATTCACCTCCATTTTCTATGTTGTTGCCGATTTATTATTGATAAAACCCGTTGCGACAGTTGTTGCCAGAGCCATCATATAAAACAAAATCATTGCCTGTAGGCCGTTCAGCCCGAGGGCGTTCCCCCCTGTAAAAATCAGGCTCGCTACCATCAGTCCCAAAACAATGGGATAGATCATGGAAAAAAACATCCACTTAAACGATCCGGTCTGCAGCTTTACCATAATGGTAGTCGCAATGCAGGGAGGATACAGAACCATGAAAAGCATCAGCGCCAGGGCATGAAGAGGAGTAAAGCCTGCTTCACCTTTCTTCATTCTTTTTTCCAGGGTTTCTCCTTCTTCTTCCTGCTGATAGAGAGCACCCAAAGTAGCTACGCTACTTTCTTTGGCGGCGAATGCGCTGAGTAAAGACACATTGATACGCCAGTTAAAGCCTGCCCATTTAGTAAAGGGTTCCATATCCCGGCCCAGTCGTCCAAGGAAGCTGTTGTCGATTTTCTCCTTCTTTATTTCTCTTAAAAGCTTCTTCCTTGCCTTGAAAAGTTTCCTGAAAGCTTTGTTTACCTTTTTTGCAGCCTTGTCCTTTCCTGGTTGTGCAACCTTGAAAAAAAACGGATTTTTATCTTTGAATTTTTTATTTATTGCAACTGCTGCCTCTTTGCCCCTAGCCCGCATTTTAGCGTCCTTATAAGCATCCCAGTAAAGAACCAACGTCATGAGATTTTCCCTCTGGAGTTGTCCGGCATATTGAGTTTCCTTTATCCTATTGTAAAACTTTGCGGTCGCCTGTTCCTTCTCCTTCGTATAATGAGCCTTTCTCTCCAAACTAATACCGGGGAATTGGAGAAGAACGAAGATGACGACAGCAATAACTGCTACTATAGTTATGATTTTCCTGATAAAGAGCCAGACCCTTTCCACAGCCCGTCCGAGAACGCCTCGAATTGTGGGAATGTGATAGGGAGGCATCTCCATAATAAATGGCGCCGTCTCTTTATTCTTGAGAAGGGTAAGGGTCAAAATCTTTGCTACGGGCATGGCCATTAAAAAACTTATGGTGGCAATGAAAAACATTGCCAGGCCCTTGTGGCGGGAAAAGTATATGTTTATAAGCAGGACATACAGGGGAATTTTTGCCAGGCAGTTCAACAGCGGGATAATCAGGATGGTCGCCAGTCTTGACCTTTCATCAGGGATACCTTTGGTGGCCATCACACCGGGAACGGCGCATCCGCCCACATAAATACCGCCTAAAACCATAGCCAGTGTTGACTGGCCGTGGAGACCGAATCTTTGAAAAAGCCTGTCCAGGATAAAAGCCATTCTAGGCATGTATCCGCTGTCTTCCAGTATTGCGATGAGACCAAACAGGATGAAAAATATGGGAATGTAGTTTAAAAGGGCATTGATACTGTCCACAAACCAGAGGGAGAGAGAGCGGATAAGAGGCTCTTCTATGAATCCGGGATTTGGCAGGATTGATTCCGTGAGGCTTCTGATTTTAGCCAGTATTGGCCAGGTATAATTTGTAATGTTGTATCCCTGGACAATGGACAGATAGTAAAGGAGATATATGATGCCAATGAGAATGACAGGGCCCAGATACCGGTTACAGATTAGTCTGTCGGCTTTGTCGGAGAGAGTTGTTGATGAAGCAGTTTTAATCCTGACGCAGGATTTGGTAATTGTCTCTGCTATCTGGTACCTGCGAAAGGCAACATACCTTTCCGGAGCTTCATCATGCTCGGCTTCGAAAGCCTTTCTTTGCTTTTCTACAGATTTTAAAATT
>Ga0255419_10178_pt1 | contig 13780 bp, 9 predicted proteins | sample ANMaggSeSYBR02J3_FD_182658 | JGI IMG/M metagenome (GOLD analysis project Ga0255419, IMG submission 182658) | Sediment cell enrichment communities from methane seep in Santa Monica Basin, California, United Staets - ANME aggregate JGI... | ecosystem: Environmental > Aquatic > Marine > Cold seeps >...
TATCTACAAGAGTATCCCCAAGGAAAATACATTGCTTCTGCTAAACGCGAAATATCGATTTTAATGTCCGTAAAAGCTACAGAAGAATTGAAGGTTCTTTCTGAATCTATGGCCGCCGATGATATAACCGAAATCCACGAATTAATAAAAGCCGGAGCTGATGTAAATGTAAGAAACAAATACGGTGTTACTCCACTGACGATGTCGTCACAGGAGGGTTATATCGAAGTTGTTAAATTGCTGCTGGAAGCTAAGGCCGATGTCAATGCAAAGTCGCATGTGGGCGGAAAGGAATATACGCCGTTGAGCATCGCCAAACTGATGAACCATGATCGGATAATAAAGCTCTTACAAGAATATGGTGCTCAAAACCTGGCTGATGTATTCACCAATACCATTGGAATGAAACTTGTATGGATACCAGCGGGTGAGTTTCTGATGGGTTCTCCTGATTCAGAGAAAGACCGGAAAAATGATGAGGGGCCGCAGCATCAGGTGAGAATCAGCAAGGGATTCTGGATGGGGATGTATGAAGTCACTCAGGCACAGTATCAGGCGGTAATGGGCAATAATCCAAGCCGATTAAAAGGTAAAAATCTGGCGGTAGAGCAAGTATTGTGGGAAGATGCGACACAGTTTTACAAAAAGCTGAGTAAGAAGGAAGGCAAGAATTATCGATTGCCAACTGAAGCTGAATGGGAATATGCTTGTAGGGCGGGAACAACAACGCCATTTAATACAGGTTATATTATTAGTACAAAACAGGCGAATTATGATTGGATAACTAGGAGGGGCAGTTGGGTAAGAGATGGGCAACAAACGAAAACGCCTGTGGGCAGTTTCGCACCCAATGCGTTTGGTCTGTATGACATGCACGGCAATGTGATGGAGTGGTGTGAGGACTGGTATGGGGAGAATTACTATGGGAGCAGCCCATCTGTCGATCCTGTTGGGCCAACCAGCGGCAGCGGCCGTGTTATCCGCGGCGGTTCATGGTTCCACCACCCGTGGCACTGTCGTTCTGCAATGCGCCAGAGACGTAAACCCGACGGCCGTGCCTCCAACACCTTCGGGTTTCGAATTGTGGCCCAGGACTTGTAGTTATCCTTTGTCTGAACCAAGCGTGGACCGAAATTTTCTGAGAACAGGTATCAATATTTTCGCATTTTGGGAGTCAAGGACTCGAGCTTTTTCCACCAGGAAACATTTTCCCAGACACATAGATTGTGACTCCCATTCACACACGCATACGGGGGTTTGAGCCGGGGTACCTACACCCCACGTCCCTGCTCCCTAAGCTGGTCAAGATCGGAGCCAAGGTTGTAAGCCATGCCCGTTATGTGACGTTTCAGATGGCAGAGGTGTTAGTGTCGAGGTCTCTGGTTTATGAAATCCTTGAAAAAACCATACGCTTGAAACCGATATCTATTGGATATGACTAATGAGGAGAATCGCTGAAAAACCTGATTTGATGAACACTATAGCGGTTAAAATCTGGACAGAAGCAGGGATTTCAGGCAGTCTGGGATCCGCAAATCTTGTCTTCCGTATAAATCTGCAAGAAAACTGTCTCGAAAAATAGAAATCTTGATAGTTCAAGGTGAATTTGGTAAGATTATTGTTATCCTACGGAGAAAAGTATGCTTTTTAACCGTGTAAATGGAAAATGTCAGATTCAATTAGAAAAGAGACTCAGTAGCGTTGCAGGTCTAAGGCATACAATGTTATATGGGAAATCCCAGATGAATATATTTTAGAGCAGGGGTTATCAAAATGAAAAGACAATTATTAATTATTGTGGTCTTTGTGTTAATATTATCCTTGTTTACTGGTTGTGCACAAATGGCCTATGATAAAGCGTGTGAGACAAACACCATTATAGCCTATAAGGAGTTTGTTGCTAATCATCCCGAAAGTGAGTTTGTTGCTCTAGTAAAAGAAAAAATCGAAGAACTTAACTGGCAGCAAGCTAAAAGTAAAAACACTATCACTAACTATAAACAATATCTACAAGAGTATCCCCAAGGAAAATACATTGCTGAAGCTAAACAACAAGTCGAAGAACTTAACTGGCTGCAAGCTAAAGGTAAAAACACCATCAACAGCTACGAAGAATATCTGCAAGAGTATCCACAGGGAAAATACACTGCTGAAGCTAAACAACGAGTCGAAGAGCTTAACTGGCTGCAAGCTAAAAGTAAAAACACCATTGGCAGCTACGAACAATATCTGCAAGGGTATCCACAGGGAAAATATATTGCCGAAGCTAAACAACAAGTCGAAGAACTTAACTGGCAGCAAGCTAAAAGTAAAAATACCATCAACAGCTACGAACAATATATGGATAAATACCCCAAAGGAAAATACATTGCCAAAGCGAAAAGCGAAAATTCGATTTTGATAGCGGCAAAAGCTACAGAAGAATTAAAAACATTGTCAGATAAGCGATTATCCGTTAACGATATGGACAGTATCATTAGACTTATAAACCAAGGGGCTAATATAAATGTAAAAAACAAATACGGCTTTACTCCGCTAATGATGGCGTCGCAGAATGGCCATAGTGACGTCGTTAAGCTGCTGCTGGCGAGTAAGGCCGATGTTAATGCTACTCATGCAGATGGACGCACTCCGCTGTGGATAGCGTCGGGGAATGGCCATACCAAGATCGTCAAGCTGCTGCTGGAAGCCAGGGCCGATGCCAATGCCGCCCGCGAGACAAACGGCGTCACTCCGCTGTGGATAGCTTCACAGGAGGGCCATAGCGAAGTCGTTAAGCTACTGCTGGAAGCCAAGGCTGATGTTAATGCCGCCCACAAGACAAACGGTCCTACTTCGCTGTGGATGGCGTCGCAGAATGGCCATAGCGAAGTCGTTAAGCTACTGCTGGAAGCCAAGGCCGATGTTAATGCAGCCGACAGCGATGGCGTTACTCCGCTAATGATGGCGTCGCAGAATGGCCATAGCGAGGTCGTCAAGCTACTGCTGGCGAGTAATGCCGATGTTAATGACACACGCAATACAGACGGCGTTACTTATCTGTGGCAGGCGTCGGCAAAGGGCCATATCGAGATCGTCAAGCTGCTGCTGGAAGCTAAGGCCGATGTTAATGCTGCTCGCAAAACAGACGGCGTTACTCCACTGTGGATGGCAGCAGGGAAGGGCCATAGCGAGGTCGTCAAGCTGTTGCTGGAAGCCAAGGCCGATATCAATGCCGCCATGACAAACGGCACTACTCCGCTGTTGGTGGCGTCGCTGCAGGGCCACACCGAGATCGTCAAGCTGTTGCTGGAGGCCGGGGCCGATGTTAATGCCGCCATGACAAACGGCACTACTTCTCTTTGGCAGGCGTCGCAGGAGGGCCATAGCCAGATCGTCAAATTGTTGCTGGAAGCCAAGGCCGATGTCAATACCGCCAAGACAAACGGCGGTACTCCGCTGTGGATAGCGTCGCAGAATGGCCACAGTAACGTTGTTAAGCTGCTGCTGGAAGCCAGGGCCGATGTTAGTGCCGCTGATAAAAAAAACGGCACTACTTCGCTATTGGTGGCGTCGCTGCAGGGCCACACCGAGGTCGTCAAACTGCTGCTGGAAGCCAGGGCCGATGCCAATGCCAAGGTAAATTTGGTCGGGGAAGAATATACGCCGTTGAGCATCGCCAAACTGATGGGCCATAGCAAAATCGTTAAGCTTTTAAAAGAATATAGTTCGAAAGGTTCGAAAGATACAACAGCAGTTTCACTAAATATGGGTGCCACCACGCCGAAATCACAGCAGGAAGACCAAACCAACATACTTGCAGAGACATCAGCGAATGCGGTATCCAAGGTTACCGTCCGAACCGTCACAGTTGGCGCATTCACAGTAGAGGTACCAACTGATTGGATCAGCTTCACCGTAAATGAACTGGCTGACCTTCGGCGACAATATATGGCGCAAAGCGCAGAAATATACCGACAGTTCTCGGGTACCGATGATGCGTCAAAGAACATAGATGTCACCGCGTTTCACATCTCCCGCAACGACGGATCGTTCGTTCTTGTATCGTTCACAGTTCCGCCGCAATCAAATCTGATCAACTTGCTAAAGAATCAGGCTGCAGACAAGGCGGCATGGGGTATTCGTGAAGGGTACATACGCAAGTACATAGGCCTTGTTCCTGTCGATGATGAACGGTTCTCCGGCTTCTATACCAAGACTATCGGCAACAGCGGTGGAATAGTAGTCTCTGGGGGGATGGAGCATAAGAAACTCAAGAATACGATAATCCAACTGACGCTACTGAGCCCCAAAACATGGAACGAGACAAGAGCGACAAATGCTCTATCCTCTGTTATCGCTTCTATGATACTCAACGCAAAATGATTGTCGAACAAACGGCATGCAGCGGTTAAACCGGTGACGAATCCAACTAAAAAATCCCTGATTTTGGTCTTGACAATAGAGAGGGGTTCATAAAGTATGAGAAACAATAGTCTACTTGCTTTATCGGCATATATTGGGCGTTCTGAATAACGTCTTACGGTGTGCGAAAAGAACATTCCCAAGAAAAAGAATGCAATCATACACCAAAGATGACTGAAGATGATACATGTGCGGCGTTTTCTGCCTTTATACAGAAAAAATGGCAAAGAAATGAAGTAAAGAAATGTTGTTCTGTCGAGTGCCCCCTACATCTCTATAGACCATACAAATAATTTCTAATAAACCCTACATTATGCAGGAGTTTAGAAAATCTGAGCCATTATTTTCAATAACAGGTAGTTTGAGTAGGGTCTTTTGTTTTTTGTTTTCTTTTATTAGATTTTATAAAAATGGCAATGAGGATAGGTTTTAATATTGATATTGGGTCGTAGTCCAGTAGGATCGATATCCCAACTTATCTTCTCAATTATCATATAAGTTCTGACTGTCAAATTATTGATAGTTAAAATTCCTATTCTCCCTACTCCCCATTTTCCCTATCGATAAAATCGATATTAAGAATCATAAATGGCAAAAAGGTTGTCTCCCCAATTGACAACCTTTTCGTAAGGTTCCGACCAAGTACAGCCCTGCAAAAAAAAGATGGACATTACATTCAGGGCATCAGGCGACTTGTACTATCTGATCTTTAACGACGCCATCATCTTTGGTACCCGAGTTCGGCTTCTTCCAATTACTCGGCAGCAAATCGTCAATCTTGTTAGCAGGATGCGTACTGACTTTTTCAAGAACATCTCTAAAATACACAAATGGGTCAATTCCATTTAATTTGCAACTGGCGACAAGGCTGTAAATGATCGCGGCTCTCCAGGCTCCGGACTCGCTACCGGCAAACATATAATTTTTTCGTCCAATTACGACCATCCTTAGGGTTCTCTCTGATAAGTTGTTATCAATATCCAACATCGGATTTTCGACATATCTGTTCAGAGCTTCCCATTGGTTCGATGCATAAGTTATCGCCTTGCCCATCAGGCTTTTAGGAAGTACCTGGCCCCTATATTCATCCAGAACAGTTTTCATCTCTGCAAAGATCGGCTTTGCTTCTTTCTGCCGAGCATCTAACAACTGTGCACTATTGTAATTTTCCTTCTTAGCCCTGTCTTCAATTTCATAGAGTCTGCCCCACAGCACCATCATGCGGGCAGCCCTTACCGGATCGCTATCTATTGCGTAATCAAATTTCCTTCGGGCATGTGAATTACAGCCAACTTCGGTAGCTTCACCTTTCCTGAAGAACTCATCATAACCACTATACGCATCGGCCTGTACAAAACCGCAATAGTTGCCAAGAAATTTTATTGGCCCTTCTCTTGATCTGGTCGGCGTAAAATCAAATACCACATTACCCTTATCATCAATATAAGCCCACAGATAGCCGTTATAGGTGGAGCCTTTACGCTTTTTGCTTTTTATAGGAATACGGGTGTCATCGGTATTTATCTTCGGTGATTGAAGTATCTTTTTGTGCATCATTTTGACCAGAGGCTCTAATAAATCAGCGCTCTTGCCAACCCAGTCGCACATGGTCGATACATTTATATCAACGCCATGCCTTTTGAGAATACCTTCCAGCCTGTTCAAGGGAGCGTGGTCTGCATATTTACTCGTTATTATGTGAGCCAACAGCCCTTCACCGGGAATACCCTTATCAATGGCCCTTGGAGGCAGTTGGCCTATCGAAATGTCAGATTCACACTTCTTACAGCCGTATTTATGCCTGACATACTGCTTAACGAAAAATGATGCAGGAACATATTCAAGTACTTCTGTTATTGCCCGGCCGATACGCTGTTTGGGATTATTACATACAGAACAAACCTTTTCTTCTTCTGTCGGCTCGATGTCAATAGTCTTTCTGGGCAAATCCGCAGGTAAAGGTTTCCTGCCTTTATGATTGGCGTTTCTCTTCTTAGCTTTTTTGACGGGCTTTGCTTTTGACTGTCGTTGTTCTTCTACCTTTGCCTTAACTTCATCATACAAATTCTCAAACAATAACCGCTGGGCAGGATCGAACTTCTCGCTCTTTTTGCCGAACAACTGACGCTTCAGATAATACAACTGGCCGCTGAGATCATCTATCTGGCCAAGTAAAGTAAGCACCATCTGCTTGAGTGTGCTGGTATCATCCGGCAATTGTTCTACGGAAGTGTCTGCTGTTATCTTTGCTGATGTTGTCATTTAAGAGGGAAATATAAGAAGAAGTATCATCATCCTTAACGATAAGACGAGTATAACAAAGACATAAAAACAAGCAAGAAAGAAATCGTGAAAACAATAATATATTTCACTTATTTTGTTTGTGGAAACATCTTTCGTTTATATCGTTTGCGTCTTCTGGCTTTGAATAAATCTATGCCTTCAAGTATCCATGCCAATTTGGAAACATCGACTTCTATCGACATCCTGCCCGGAGGAGTTCTGAGTTTTTCAAATGTTCCCTCTTCGAGCCTTTTGTACCATATGCAAAAGCCGGTGCGGTCCCAGAATAGTATTTTGCATTTGTCGCCGAATTTGTTGAAGAAGACAAACAGATGGCCGCTGAACGGATCTTTGCACATCACGCTTTCGGCGAACATCGAGAGTTTATTAAAACCGCAGCGCATATCCGTAGGCTGAGTGTATATGAATATTTTTACCGATGATGGAAGTGTCAGCATAAACCCTCCCTGTGCAAAATTGAAAGTACGTTACTTAATGTTTTGTTGTCTGCTCCGGAACTGATTCGCAAAGTGTTACCCGAAGAAAGCACAAGCTCTAATAGGACATGATTGACCTTGGGTATCGCCACTCTTATGAATGCCGATGGATTCTGGGCAGATTGTTTGTTCGCCTGCGACTGTCCGTCAGTAAGCTTTTTTCGCCAGTTGTAAAATGTTCCCTCTGACAGCCCCTCGGCCTTGCAAAATTTACTGACTGACATACCGCTGTTCCGCCATGTTTTGATAGCCATCTGCCAGAACTGCCGCTTCTCGTTATTTGATTTTGTCTGTTCTCTGCTCATGATTAACCTCCAATTGAATCATAAGCAAATTATCAACTTTTCAGAGAACTACACAAGATGCACTTGGCCGGAACCTTACCCCTTTTGCAATTATTTTTTCATACTTACAATTGTTGCAATGATCATAAATTTCACCAGTTTTGTGATCTGTTTCCCTTTGAGCTTCTTCTCCACATTTTGGACAAGTTATATTGTCAATTGAACTACTCATTTTGTTTCTCCATTTTTTTGAGAAATAAAAAATAATCTCTCTATAAAAACACTATTTATACCACCGTTGCTGATATTCTGTACTGGAAAGGAACTCTATTTCTTATCCATATTTTTAACTGCTCAAAATGGCTTTTTCTTTCCTGCTTAACAATATAATCAATTGTATTTTTAGCTTCATCTATTGCATCTTCAATGCCATAAAACCCCCAACAACTATCTCTATCATCATCAATAATATAGCCGTATATTTCTCCTCGAAGATAGGCATCAAAAGTTTCTATTTCTGCCTCAGCAATTTCTCTTGCTCTTTTTTTCAGTTTTGCCGTAAAAGTTTTTTTACCAAACTCCTCAAGCATTTTTTCACGACGAATAACAACGAATCCCACTTGCCCGCTGTCAAACTCATAATGGCCTTGTGGTAGTTTTCCATAAAAAGAGTTTAGAGAAATGGTAATATTGCCGTGCTCATAACAATATAAAGCCATAACAAGATCACCTTGTCTTTTAGATTTGGCAAGCATTGCTTCAACACTTTCTGTGCTTGTGTGTCGAACATCACCAAGATTGTATTTTCTATGCCAGTGATGAATTTCACAAATATTATCCCATTCACGAGGGCTCTCAGGGTTTTCATCATATTCAATTGTTATTGTATGATTTTTGTATATTTCTGTTTCTGCTTTTGTTCCCATTTTTTAATTTCCAAAAAAGTATTATTGTTATCATCACATCCTATATAAACTCAAAATATATTCTCTGGAAAAGAAAGAGGGATTGGAACTACCGTTATATTGCCTCTGTGATTGTACAGATTGATTCTGTATTAAGATAATTAGAAATATGATGTTTGGCAGGGTGTTTGGGTATGGCAATAAAAAATCTAATAAGAAATCTAATAAAATTATAAACAATTTTATATGTTGGAAATTTAGCCCTCATCTACTTTAAGGTAATTTTGGCATTTCTCTATTGGAGCTTCTACCACCATCCCTGCTTTTTTTGCGGCTTGTTGCAAACCACTTAAAATAGAACTTATCATAGCAGTTGATTCATTGATATTTTTTGCCAGCACGGATATATCTCTTGTTTGGTAATATTCACCCTCATCGTAAATCTCTGCCATTACAAAACCCTCTGTTTTTAGCAAGTCAAGTAATTGAATAACTAATAAATGGCATTGAACAAAATTTTCTGCATATTGAGTTTTGCAAAAGCTATCACAAACAAATTTTCCATTTCTTTTCTGGAAATTCAGATCGGCACTTTCACAGCCTTTTCCGGGCCACAAGTTCAAACTTACAAGAGTAGTAGGTTTTGTTTCTCTCCAGTGCTTCCCATCTTCGTGCTTCCATTCTCCTATCTCTGTCATTTGCCAGTCAGTTACACCCAGTTTTTCAATTTCTTTATCTCTATTCGCTAAATTTTTATCAGTGTTATTAGGATGGCAACACTTTTTTTGTAACATGTTATAGGTATCAATAATTTTTTGTGTTATTTTGACGGTTTTTACCTTTTCTCCAACTTGCTCAAAAGGTAGGTCCATACATGCCTGTCTTATTTTTTCCAATTTTGCCTGTAGTTGTTTATCTGTGCCATTGAACTCGATATTGTAGTGGATAGTTAGTCCCATTTTTTTTTGCTCCAAAATAATGTTTTATTTATTTTTTATTCATAACTATTTTATAGGAACTATTTTTCAATTCTCTGGAAAGAAAAAATATCAGGGCCCATACCTATCCACCCACTAATATCTTTGACAGACAGATATAAATGGACAACGACAATTGTTCAGCAATTACACAATAATTGTAATGCCTGATAATGCCCAAAGAATTTAATCTGCTTTGTTTTTTGCTATTATTTTCAATTACCCTACCCAAACATCCTATTATCAACAAACTATTAACCACGAGCCGTACATTTGTCCATATAGCAAACTGGCCCTACTTCCCTACACCTCTTAATCTCTTTGCCCCATACTTACTATGCTGCCACTATTTCTTTTAATCTGAGAGCATCTGAGCTATTCTCAGTCAATGCCTTCATATTGTTATAATCCTGTTCCAGCATAATTATTTTGGGGTATCCCTTTGAGTCAATTTTATATTTTTCTTTGAGTTTCTTATTTGCAGTAATTTCAACTAACTTATGCTTTTCAAGAAGACCCGGCAGATGCTCCTTCACTCTGCGGTCATGAACCTGTTTCCATGTAGATGTCCCACACAACCTATCTTTAACTGTCGAAGTGGTTGTATAACCTTTCAGGGATATATCATCCAACAACACTTTTTCAACTGCTGTCAAGAATTCAGCACCACTGCCAGAAGGTTTAATATCATCTGTCTGGGGATATAATTTTCTTGCCATATCCTCACCAAATACATCCCTGACTGAGTTCTTTGTAATAGAATTGAGTTTGATTCCTTTTTCTTTTGCGATATGAGCAATCTCATCTGCTTTCCGAAGAAATTCAGTAGTATATTCAGGAATATGATAACACTGAATCCTATATTGGAATCGTTTTTTCCCTTTAGCTACCTGCATCCTCCTGTAAAGCCCATATGGTATTTCATTTTCATCAATCTTTTCCATCAGTCCTAATAAGCAATACCGATCCACTCTTTCATTTTGCCTGTTTTGATTTTCTAAATAAGTTTTTTGCCTATAGACTCTTTCGAATTCTCTCAATGAGCAGAAAAACAAACTCTTACCTTGAGATGTTCTCAATTGAATCTTATCTTTTGCTAATAATATCTTAGACGACAAATCTGCTTTAATACGATTGATGCATCGATACAAGTCTGGATATAGTTCTTTCCATTGTTTGCATTGACTGATCATTTCAATATTCTCGATATATTTGTCCTTCTCTTCTTTCATCCATGAATCATCTATCTGGAGGTTATAATATTCCATGAGTTTAATAACAGCATCACCTTCTGTAATACCATTTTTCATCTCAACTACTTTTACTAATGTTCCTGATCCAAACTTACAGTTGCTACTATGGCACTTTAAATAACAGTAGTCTTCATGGTAATAAATACTAGCACTGGGAGTTGTGTCATTATGACAAGGACAACTAACTGACAGACTACCCTCTGATGATATATTTCTATAATTATCAAGTTTTAGATATTCTGCAATATTCTGCCTACATATATAATCAATGACTTCGTCCATAGTTTTGAGTATTATTTCCTTCTCATTATCAGATGTTTGAGGTTTTGTGCCCATAATAATACTTATAGTATTCTTCTTCTTCTTCTTCTTTATATAAGTATTATTGTGGGCACTTATCGTTGATTCAGTAGGAAGTTGGGAAGTAGATACTATCTGAGAATTGTCATTATCTTTTTGGAGAGAAAGAGAGAAATGAGAAATGAATATATCGACAGGATATTTGACATTATTATGTTCTATAATATTAACAAAGAAGAGAGAGTATTGACCTGATTTACAGGCATAATATCCAGGAAGCCTCATTACTCTTGCAGGATTATGGATTACAGGATCAGAGTTGAGTTGTTTAATAAGTTCTTTTTGGATGATAATAAACTGTTCTGGAGTAGTACCAGGATACAGGAACCAATAGACATGATATCCATTACGAGTTTCAATAACATAGGTAGGTCTGTAGGGGAAAATATCTATCTGCTGAAGAAATTCCTGTTTCTTCTGTGCAACTATTCCAATAGGAAAATAATTTCCTTGGGAGTTTCTTCCTGCATCCCAGTCAATAAAAGAAGAGTTGATTTGAGTAATTTGAGAATTTTTAGTACCACCAGTGTTTGGAATAAAATAAATATCAGCATCTTTGGTGCTGTTAAGATATTTAAGCTTAGATTGAGCTTTTGCATAGGTCTGAGGTTTATTTTTCCATGTTTTACCATTAACATTAAAATAGATGATAGCTTCAGCACTTCCATATAGATCTTCTATAAATTGTTCTGTGGTGATCTGTAATTCTTTACTCATATTTTCTTGTCCCCAAAAATAATGATTCATATAAAAAAGGGAAAGCCCAGAAGGGATTAGTTTCTGGGCTTGGGACAAGATATAATTTACAACATTATGTTGATAATTATTTTAATTGATCGATTCATTTACTACTCTAAAATCCATTTGTCCTTGCCCCAATCCCACTACTTCATCAAACTATATATTCAAATCTTTATAACGATCTCCTTTTTATTTAATCGACAGAATCGATAAAAATTATCAGTTCTGCCATATCAGTGGTTTCATTCTATCAATCATGATAAGAACCTAATCACTTTTCAAGCTAATACGTAAAAATTTATTTTTTTGGGAAATTAATAAAATATTTATTACGGACAACCTGTTATTTTAACAAAAGAATAATTCGACAAATATCTTTATGCGACTCAATTAATTGAGTAACACTGGACTGGAATCCTTTTTGTCTCTTTTTGGGGATAGTAGATTTTTGCAGCTTATTATTTTCTTCGGTAATCTTATTAATCAATACTTCTTTGACGATGGCGCAGGCAGCTTTTTGACTGTTGATCAGATGTCATCCAGAAATAGATGAAAAATGGGGAAGACCGTAGGTCAATATTGACTGGCCCGGTAGGTAATGTAACGGCCCGTTGCATTTTAACCTCCATTCACCAAGTGAACATAGGTTGTTCATTACCAGCTCCGGCTCCGATGTTGTCCATATAAATAGATGAAATAGATGAAATAGATGAAATAGATGAAAAACGACACAATGTCGTTTTTCTATATATCACAATAAACAGGAAAATGAGGAAGTTGGAAGCTTTGTATAAAATTGAACAAAGCTCTGAGTAGTCAATCAAACATATGTGGTGAAGAATTGAAAATGTTGTCCTATAGGAACAAAAACGCTGTTTATGGACTAAAAATAGAGATAGTGTTCCAAATGGAACAGTTAAATATATCAGGTCGTAGTTCAAATTTGGCTGTGAAATAAATTCAACCCAAAATACGAAACACTGCTTCGTATTTGAGTTACCATCATAGGAATTTCCCCATGCAGAACAATTGTTTATGCTCAAAATAAGAAAAAACAGGCATATGGCAAATAGGTAATGTTCCTGTCTTTATCCTGGATTAGCCAGTTTAACCCAGTTTAACTCAAAATAGAAAATTGGTATATTTATACCATCTGGAAGTTTTGAGCTTTTGTTATAACCAATTTTATAATTATCTATTAGTCATATAATGGCCAGTCAATTTAACCTTTTATCACCGGGTAATTAAAAATCCAGGCCTGGAATATCACCAAAAATTCTCTCATCTCAAATTTCTCAAAAATTCCCAGATAAAGTTGAAAAGTGAAAATATATTCCTTATTATCAATAATTAGTAACTATTATTTTGTAATAAGGTTTAATTTCATGAAGGATAATAATGATGTATTTCCCATTCCGGTATGTTATATGCCAGACCACTCCCCTGCTCCCTACGTCCTAACATCTGAAGAAGCAATTAAGTTTCTAAGAATCGATACTAACGGCACTAAACATCCAGAAGCTACTCTCCAGCATTATATTAATGAGGGACTACTGGTCGCCATTACTATTGGAAAATGCAGAAAATACCCACTGCCAGAACTATTAAGATTTATAGAAAGACTGTCTCAACTAAAAGAATATATATCTTAAAAAGTCCTTGATTTCTATTGATACCAGCGGTAGCGTCCCCATCCGTTTCAGATAATTGGAACAACAGGAGCATATAAACTATGAGATTAAGAAACGATGTATCTGTCAGTCATTATAAAGCCAGAAAGATATGGCTCGTCCGTTGGCATGGTAAGTATGACCCTACAACCAACAAACAAGCTCGGTTCGGCAAATCTTTCCGTAGAAAAAAAGATGCTGAGAAATTCTCCCAATCACTCAAAACAGATATCCATGATGGCATATCAGTAGAACCAAAAACAATCAGCCTCAAAAACCTCTGTGACAGATTCATAGAATCAAAGAAAGGCAATAATGCCCCTGCAACTGTAAAAGCCTATCAGGAAACTATCAAAAGATTGATATCTTCATTTGGCTTTTATAGAAATATCAAAACTATCTCACC
>Ga0255419_10182_pt1 | contig 13727 bp, 12 predicted proteins | sample ANMaggSeSYBR02J3_FD_182658 | JGI IMG/M metagenome (GOLD analysis project Ga0255419, IMG submission 182658) | Sediment cell enrichment communities from methane seep in Santa Monica Basin, California, United Staets - ANME aggregate JGI... | ecosystem: Environmental > Aquatic > Marine > Cold seeps >...
CGCCCTGTATATTTTAGCTACGTTCACTGCCAGTGACAGGTATTTTTTCTTCGAATCATCATTAACTAAAATTGCTTCAACAGCATTATCAAGCAATTCCACCCTTTTAAAACCATCAACAGCTTGGATTTGAGCCAGGTTTATACCCCGTTTTTTACAAAATTTTGTGGTTTCATTGATTGCCTGTTTAAGGTACTTAACAAGCTCACTTTTATCCCTTACCGGAGTTTCACCCTCTTTGGTTTTTCCACTTGCTGCTGATCCATAGATTGCCAGGGCTTTTTCCAGATTCCGGAATACTCCAATATAATCCACTATCAAGCCATTTAATTTATCTCCAAATACACGGTTCGCCCTGGCAATGGTCTGCATTAATGTATGGTTGCGCATGGGTTTGTCGAGATAGATGGTGGAACAGGAGGGGACATCAAAACCGGTCATCCACATAGCACAGACAAATACAATGCGTAATGGATCATCCGGGTCCTTGAATTTTTTATCCAGGTCTTCATTTACCAGCCGTCTTCTATGTGGGGCAATATCCAATCCTTTTTCTTTGAAGGTTTCAATTTCATTCTGCTCCTGGGAGACCACTACTGCCATGTCTGTCTCTTTCATGAATTTGATTCTGGCCAGGTGTTCTTTTCTCTCACTTTCATACGTGGGGACCGGCCCAGACTCAAGTTCGTTGAGATATTTTTGCCAGTACACCTGCACTTTATCATACATCTTTACCGCAGTGGCTTTATCAATGGAAATGACCATTGCCTTACCAGTGGTCCCACGGCCCATGAAATGTGCAACAATGTCTTCTGCAACCTTCTCAAGCCGGTCATTCCTGGTAATCAGATGGTACTCACGGGCAAATTCCCGAGCAACTTTATTTTCCTGTTCTTCATCCAATTCTGCTTCTTCAATTAAGCATTCCAGATCTTCATTGAGGTCTTTATTAGTGAGTTGGAGTTCAGGGATGCGGTTTTCATAATACAGCGGTACTGTGGCCCCGTCCTCTACCGATTGTTTGAAATCATAAATGCTGATATAATCCCCGAATACTTCTTTTGTTTTTTCTTCACCAACGATAAGAGGTGTACCGGTAAAGGCAATAAAAGCGGCTTTGGGAAGAGCATTGCGCATATTGGTGGCAAGTATATCGTACTGACTGCGGTGTGCCTCATCAGTGATTACAATGATATCATCCCGGTCTGAGATTTTAGGGTAGGTTTCATCTTTATCGGTTCGGAATTTCTGGATCAATGTGAAAATGAACCTGTGGTCTTCACTTAGGAGTTGCTGCAGGTGTTTGCCACTTGTGGCCTGTACGTGTTCTTCTGTTACGATTCCCGTATTGGCAAAATTCTTATAGATCTGGTCGTCCAGTTCCTGCCTGTCGGTTATCATAACAAAAGTGTAGTTCCCGGGAATTTTGCGCAGTACCTTCTGGGAAAAGAAGATCATTGAATAACTCTTCCCGCTTCCCTGTGTATGCCAGAAAACTCCCAGTTTCCCCTGATTCTCTTTAATGCGTAATAGCGCTTCAGTGGCATTGTTCACACCCATGTATTGATGGTTCTTTGCCACGAATTTTGCGAGACCGCCGCTAACCTCACTGAAAATAGTGAAGTTCTCTATAATATCCAGCAGGCGGGAAGGTTCACAGGTCCCTTGGATCATGGTATCCAGTGAAATGATGCCCTCTTCCCCTTCGCTGTTGATCTTTTTCCAGTCTGCGAAGTGTTCCCAGGCAGCAGACATACTGCCGATCTTGCTAAAACTGCCATTGGAAAGAATAATGAGCGCATTATACCAGAAGATCTGGGGTATGGTTGATTTGTAGTCGCGCAGGTTATCCTGATACGCATGTTCTAAGCGCCTGTGGGATGCTTTGAGTTCAATGAATACGAGGGGTAGTCCATTGACAAAACCCACAAGATCGGCCCGGCGCTTATACATATCACCTGACACCCAGAACTGTGAAGCAAGGAAGAAGTTATTATTGAGCGGTTCATTCCAGTCAATGACCTGAACAGTTTCTACAATTTCCTCATTCTCACTATCCTGAAATGAGACTTTGACTCCATTTTTAAATAATTGATATATTTCGCGGTTGGCATTGGCAGGGCTCATAATGCTTCTATCCCGTACCAGTTCTTCAATAGCTAGTTCAATGGCTTCTTTAGGGAGGGCAGGATTTAATCGTTCCAATGCCGAACGTAATCGGGGTAACAGCACTACTTCGCTGGATGTCTCGCGACCAAATGTGCTATTCTCACCGAACTTTTCATAGAAACAGTTTTCTGTTTCCCACCCTAATCCGGCAAATAGAGCAATAGCGGGTTGTTCGACAAGATTGTCTTCTGAATAGTCATTCACCATTTTAAATTTATCCTTCAATTTTAGACTATCTATTTTCAGATTTATGTCTTTTGAGTTTGTTAGCAATTTTTTTGCTACAGTCCTGCGGGACATCCTACATACATATACTAACACTATTGTTATTTTTATATATATATTCACTTTATTAGATTGTCCTTAGTCTAACAAATCAGGATCTACTATCCATCCCTCAAGCGGATCGCAGTCTGATGGAATCCCATATCCTTGATCTCGCTGTTCATAAGCCCACCCAGTTTGAACGGCACAAAGTAAAGCGTCCAGATAATCGCCCGTAGGATCTTCAATGAGAGCTGCCCTCAATTTCTCACTCAATTCGATATCGAATCCATAGTAAGATTGAAGTTCTCCTGAGCATAGCCCGCGTACAATTTCACTGCGAGCGGTCTTCTGCTCATCTGTTTGCTTCTTTTTGGCATTATTTTTGTATCCGTGCTTGCCGATCCACTTCATTGCGACAAGTTTTGGATAGGCTTCTACCACAATCCGGCTTCCATTTATGGGCCGGCTTGGAAGTATGCTTACTCTGGACTTTAGAAGTCGAGGTGCTCCCTGATAGAACATTTTTCCAACCGGAGTGCCGTATAATGTCATCGGGCTGCAAGATTTTGCTTTTTTGTCGGTTACTCGGAAATGGTGTTTATCTCCCTTTGGGCGGGAATGACTATATTCTGTCAGCATGTCCTCAAATGCTTGTTTATCCATTTTGGCTATGATCTCAACATAGCCTTCCCATGAAAGAGGTAATTCCAAATTGGTAAGCAGCTTTCTCGGCTGGCTGAAGGGAAAGTCAATCCCCAGTATCCAATCTCCTTCATTATCGAGAAAGTCTTCGAATTGGTTAAAATTTTCAAAATATCCCAAGTTATTCACTTGCAAAACGCCATTTTCAAGTGTGCATTCTGCATAGGTTATAGGCTTTTTCCGGCGTGGAGCACTGGTAAAGTCCATACCATATACTTTCATGTTTCTATCCCAACAGTTTCTATTTCGAGGTTGTCCACATCTACTTCACCTGAAATCAGTTTTGGTAGCAGCCAGGTCGCAAGCAAGGCGGCGCAGTTCTTCCCGGACCGCCAAGGGGAGCGGTGTTTGTTCCACTACGGTCCGGTCAGCTTCGATCTGCATGAGGGCGGCGGATGTGGCCGGGGTTATGGTGTAGGTGGGGTGCCAGAATGTCATTTTTCAGACACCAATTAAAGTATCAAGCCACCACTGCGGCCTGTGCACCCTTTAGCGACACATTTAATTCATTCATTTGCACAACCGTTGAAGCATCCAGGATTTCTATCTCAAGTATCTTCTTGTCTTTCGAGTAATGCGCGATAATCCCTTCAGCAAGGTCAACAGAATCCACTGGTTTACCTTCTCTGAGTCGTATTATCAATGCATCTGCATCAGGGGAGTATTTTATCTGCAAAGTTTCTACCTCCTTTAAAGTATCTTTTTGCTGTTGGATAATATACCGTTACAAGAACTGGTAAATTAAGTTCATATTCATAGACTGCTCTAATTATATGTCCATTATATCTTTTATGAGCAATAAATCTGTTATTGTGACCGGTCACAACTTCTTCCGGAAATAGCAAAGTCCCAAGAACATGTTCAAGGTTTAAATCCCATACAGCTATGCGGTCTAATGAGTGCCATGTAAGTAGAAGTTCAACTGTTTTGGCTGCAACCTCGATTTCATAAAGCCTGCCTTTTGTTTTGTCTTCGGTTCCTATGATTTTGATTTTCATGCTCCTCCGTTATTCGGCATCTGCACATCGATATTCTCCACGTCCACCTCGCATGAGATGAGTTTTGTCAGCAGCAGGTCGCGGGTGCGGCGGCGCATTTCTTCCCGGACCGCCAGGGGCAGCGGTGTTTGTTCCACCACTGTCCGGTCAGCTTCGATCTGCATGAGGGCGGCGGCTGTGGCGGGGGTTATGGTGTAGGTGGGGTGCCAATGGTGGTGATTTTTCATGTAGGTTCTCCTATCTTGACATCGAAGGTAGATGCGTCTACTTCACCTACATGAAAAAAATCAGATGCAAAAAAGAAGACATTACTTGATAATTTTTTCCAATTAGTTATCTGAAATAGTTCAATTGTTTCCTTATTTATACAATCACGAAATGAGACTTTTACGCAATTTTTCAGCAATTGGCAAACCTCAGGTTTTGCATCTTTGTCCTGCATCAATTCTTCCTTGCCGATTTCTCCAAATAAAGCTGCCTTGGGTTCGATGAAAATATTTTCTGAATATTCCAAATATTGAAACTGCCTTGTTAGCAAAGATTATACCCTCGCATATCGATAATAACCCTTGATATGACCATTTAAGAATTTTCCAACCGATTCGGCACTGATCAGAGCTTCATAGATATTTTGTGAAACGTCAAAGTATTGGTAAACACCACCGTTATTAAATTCAATTTCAAGCGTCTGTGTTTCGGAGTCATATCCAACCGCTGCGACATTGGAAGAACTTACTGGTATACGATTCATTTATTAATCACCTCCTCTTCAGTTTCTATAATTATTCTAGGCGAACGTGGCTCTTGCTTGCGCCAAACAGCAACTACTTCGGCATAGTCACCCTTTTCCCTATTTCGATTCCAACCTCCGGGTCCAGTAGGGCCATCCAGTCCAGTAGGAGTATATACTAATGGGTCACTGCTATCTGGTCGTCGTTCTTTAGGGGGTGGATCGATTAAAGTTCTTACTGGTAAATTTACAGCTTCACCGATTATGATTGCTTCTCCTGTTTTCAGAACCGGAAGCATACTTAGAAGTCCTTCTAAGTTATCAGTCGCAGCTCCAGTGACATGGGCACGATCTATTGTGTTGGATAATCGCATGGCAAAAATAGTTCCACACTGTGAAAGGATTGTTGTATCGATTTCTGCTGGTCTCTGGCTTACGATCATTGCCCCAATACCATACTTTCTCCCTTCTTTTACAATTCTACGAACTGCTAGAGCTGCTTGTCCGGTATCGCCTTTACCAAGGTAAGCGTGAGCCTCTTCTAGAACAAGCAAAAGAGGGCGTTCTCGACCACCTTCAGATAAATTTCTAGACCAGAAAAGCGAATCATAAATTATCCTAAGCAAAATGCCGATAAGATCCGTGAGCACAGAAGGTGGAATACCTGATAAATCCAAGATGGCGATAGGTTCTGGGCCACCAACCCATTGTTCCAGCAAAGAATCAAGATCCTCATCGGTTTGACCATTGACTTCTGGTAACCATACACCCGGCCTAAAGAGAAAATCGAAACGTGGATCTCGCATTTTAGATGCTAGCGATTCAAATGAACGCCTTATGTTTAATGTATTTTTGCTGAGGTAGATTTTCTCAGCCCCAGAAGCTTGAGTTTGCGGCCTAAATTTTGGAGGAATTACCTTCAAAGGATCACCCAATTGAACAGGCTTATTCTTTTCATCTAAAAGTAGCGCCGCTGTTTGCTCTGATTGACCGCCAGATACCGTATGTGTAGCATTTACTAAACAGTGTAGATCGAACCATAGCTTATGAATGCTGAATGGAACAGGCGTATCAACAGTTAGGTTGCTCTCAGTCACACCAGCCCTATTAGTCTCTGCAAGAGCAGACAGTTTCAATTCCGTTATCTTTTCTAAGATCGCCCCTCGATTTGCATCATCAAGAGTACCAAAAGTAACTGATACTAACTCATCAAATGTCATCGCCCAGTAAGGGATATAAAGCGGTCTCTCGTTATTTTTTTTGTTAGGATTTATGCGAAATACCGTTGCTCTGTCTTTCAATGCAGCTGAATACTCTCCATGAATATCAAGGACGATTATCCGTGCGGATGGATATAAATATTTATCTGATAATGATACTAAAAGACCGGCCACTGTAGTTGATTTTCCAGCCCCAGTAGTTCCAACAACTGCACTATGGCGTGTTATCAATTTGTCAATATCTATCAAGGCTGCAATTGATTCTGCGCTTGCTAAATGTCCGACTTTGACAAAGTTGGGCTCCTCTGGTCGGCCATATATTCTAACAAGGTCTTGTTCGGTCACAAGATGAACTTGATCACCAATTGTTGGGTATTGAGATACACCTCGGTTAAAATTCCCACGTCGTTGTCCTTCTCCTATAAGTTGGATGGTCATCCAGCGATTACCTTGTGGCATGATTTCAGCAAGTCGTTCTGGAACTGCGCTGGCGCCAACTTGAGACACTATACCAAAGAGATCAACGTACCCCATCGGAATGCGCACAAAACTGCCTAATTGGCCAATTCGATAACCATGACCTTTAATGAATGCAAGGCCAATACTGGTATCGTATTCAAGTGCGACACTAACTGTAAATCCTTTGACATCTTGAACTGTGCCAAGAAGCGTTGGATCATTTGCCATTTGTTTCGACCTCTAAAGATTTATCGTCACCAATCAAATCCTCTAATAAGTCACCGAACCTAACAAAATCTCCAAGTTTAAATCGAGCCTGTTTATTGGGATCATCGACACTTTCAGGTTTATCAACCCAATCCACGGCGATTTGCTGTGAACTGAGGTGTGAATTATCTTTCTCAATCCAACTTGCCCTCTTTGTTCCAATTATTGCTTCATCCTCTGCTAGGAGATTGAAATTGGCTATATTATTAGCGAGTTTGATAGCATTAGGATATTGGTCCAGTCCACCATAGACTAATGCAAAAAGAATGGCATTCGAATTCCCCTGAAGTCCCTCCAAAAAATTTGCGTTTATATGTACATCCCGAAATGAATAACCACAAGTTATAAGAACTGATGATGGTTTCTTAAGGAATGCCCTTAGGCGATCAATCATAGCAAGGTAAGGCATTCGTCTACTTTCGTCGTATTTAAGGTGTGATGGATGAATAACATGGCATTGTTCGGTATCTACTTTGACACGAGAACGAGAAACAACCCCTCCATTCTGATACCAATTAATAGAACCATGCAATTTCCACAGTCGTGCCCACCTAGAAGGAAGCACATCTTCTTCAATTGCATAAGTATCAAAGAATGTGCGGTATGAACCGACAAAACCATCGAAATAAGGAACTCGATATTCTTCCAATGCCTGCTCCATTAAGAGATCATAGTTTGTTGTGAAAATCTCAATGGGCTGAGCGCGCTGTATTGCACCAATCCATGTGGCTACTTTATGGTATGGTGTATCATTGCCTGGCAATTCTTTGTTTACCAAATCAACAATGGTATTACAAATATCATTATCTAGTTGGTCAAGTTCAGTGGCTGTCAGTCCACGAACGCCTTCCTTGCCTGCTACTTTCCGCAGAGAGCGAATATGACTCAAAATATCTTCGATATTTGGTTCATTGCGTCCATCTGTCTTAAAATGCTCCAATACCTTTTCCAAATCATCTTTTTTTTCAGATGAAGTAAGCTTATCGTAAACAATTTTAGTAAGTCCTTCAATCCCAGGAATCAGAATATCATTTCCATGGGCTTCTACCTTGATCGCCATAGGGCATCCTGCTGAAAGAAAAATACCAATTGGTTTTTTATCTTGAGAAAGACTTTGCTGGATGTAGTTTGCTTGACGTATGGGATCATGAAATTGGATCATATCGTATTTCCTCAAATTTATTGATTAAAGTTTTGGCCAACTTTATATTTCTGGTAATTTTTAGAGCACTTTAGTATATTCCCAACTATATTAATTACTTTTTCTTCATTTTCAATTTTCTCGGATACCAATGCCTACTTTTTCCACCTTAACCTTACTGGAAATTAATTTTGGCAACAATAAATCACGAGTGCTGCTGAGGTTTCTATTGCGGAAAATCATGTTTTGAATTTGATTGGTGACATTCTTAATAAATTCGTCGAAGCGAATAAGGAGTGTTAGCGGTGGAATCACAACCGGGTATTTGATTAATAATTTCCAATTGGCTCTTGGCATCTTTGTTCCTTGGGATGTTTGTGTTGCATGGTTGACGAACTCCTCACTTGAAACACAAGCTAGAACAATAGAAAAGTAATCAGAATCCTTTGGAGAAATTACGATTGTATCTGATGAACAAACACCATCTAGCGGTGCGACACCGACCTTATGAAAATAAGGTCTAATTTTTCCGAAAAGAATTTCACCTGATTTGAAGGAAAGTTTTGTGCTCTTTACTTCGCTTGCCATACCCCATTCAGCTAAAGCGATAGACTTTCGAGGTATATGTTGTAAACCAATATATGGAGTTTCGGGTTTAATCTTTTCAGGTTGTACACTTCGTCGAGTCTCTTTGGCAATATCTCCCAATCTCCTCACTTCCCACCCCTCCGGCACCATCCCCATCTCCGACTCCACCATCTTCACTTTCTCATGCCTCGGAAACCTGAACTTCACGAACCACTCGCGGTAGAGCGCCTGCGCCATCTCTTCCAGAATCCTGATGCGCCGCGTGTTGCTCTCGATGAGGTCGTCGTAGGCGGAGAGGATGGCGGCGATTTTGTGTCGATTTTTTTGATAATGAATAGGAAAAGTTGCGAAATCGTTCCCTGTGAGATTAGGAAAAGTTGCACCACCAGATAATTTTAATAGTGCATCGAGTTTATTTTCTAAATAATATTTTATATACTTTGTATCCATTGGCGTAGCTCCACGAATTGAGCAAACCCCACGACCTAAGGAATATGGCATATCTGCCCAATTCATGCGCCCAGTGGTTGAACCTCTAACACAAAATATTAAATCACCTTTTTTACTATCCTTTTTTGAATCTGTTGTGAAAAGCGTGCATTTCGGATGGATTAAACCAAACTCTGTTGGACCATTTAGTAGTGGCATACCGACACCTTCATAGTTGTATGTCTCACCTTTTGGTGACGTTCCCATTGTAATAGTTGAGATTTCTCCCAGAGTAACTTCTTGTATTTCCATCACTCTACCCCCTCCAACAGCTTTGCAATCTGCTCAGGTGCAGGAAGTTCCCCTTCCAGTTCCTTTGGCAGAGTAGAAACCATCCGATAAGCACCCACACCGATAGGCTTATTCGACTCCCTCAGTGCATACTCAACTATGGTTTTATCCCTGGATTTGCACAGGATAATACCAATAGAAGGCTTTTCATCATCCATCCTGACAGTATCATCCAGCGCAGCCAGGTAAAACTGCATCTTACCCACATACTCAGGGATAAACTCCCCAATCTTCAATTCAAGTGCTATCAGGCACTTCAGATGACGATGGTACAGCAAAAGGTCAATGAAATATTCCTTATCGCTGACCTCCAGACGGTACTGGCTGCCAATAAAAGAAAACACCCCGCCCATCTCGAGCAGGAACGGCTCGATCTTAGAAAGAATCGCCTGCTCTAACTGGCGCTCGCTGTGTTCATCACCAAGTTCCAGAAAGTCAAAAGTGTACTCATCCTTAACTGCAAGTTTAGCCTGGCTGCTTATTTCAACAGGTAAAGTCTGCTCAAAATTAGTCTGGTTGAGCAGGGTTTTTTCATATGTCCGGTTCTCGATCTGGTGTATCAGGACGTTCTTGCTCCAGCCAAATTTCCTTGTCATGCGGGCATAAAACTCTCGTTTTAAGGAATCCTTGCATTTCTCCATTATGATAATGTTTTTTGACCAGCTAATTTCTCGCACCAATGGTGCGAGTTTTTGATCATTGCAGTAAGTATCGTAAAAAAGTCTCATGCGCCAGAGGTTTGCGTCTGAAAATCCCCCAATACCCGGAAACTCTGCCTGTAGATCTTTTGCCAATTGCCCAACCACAGACATTCCCCACGTCTCTCCTTCCTGTCGCTCAACGATTAACTTACCAATGTCCCAATAAAGCGAAATAAGTTCCTTATTTACCGCCTTTAGTGCCTCATATTGACCAGATCGAATACGCTGCTTGATCTCACCAAGAAGTACAATGTATTCATCCGAAACCAGTTCGCTCATTCGCCATCTCCTTCAAGCAACAGCGCCACATTCTCAGCAATCCTATCTTCCAGCCCCCTCGCCTCAACATTCAGCACTTCAAGCTCCTCATTCAACTCCTCAAGCCGCTCATAAAAATCAAAATCATCCTCCTCACGCTCAGCCACACCCACATACCGCCCTGGATTCAAACTCCATCCCTGTGCCTTGATGTCTGAAAGTGTGGCCGCTCTGCACAGACCAGGAATATCCTGGTAACTATTTCCTTCGAATTGCTCCTGCCACTGCGATCTAAGTTCTTCAGCAATGGAAAGTCGTTCTAAGACATCCCTCTTTTTTTGTTCATCTAATGTTTCGTAATTTTTCAAATAATCGATAGCTGAATCAATATACTGGATAAAATCTTCCACTTCTTCATCACGGTAAAGCCGGACTATATATGCCAGATACTGAATTTGTTCAGGAGTAAATTCACGATGGGCACGATCAACCTGTTTGAAAATATGCCGTGCGTCAAGGAACAGAACCCTATCCTGCCTGTCAGTAGCCTTTTTCCCCTTATCAAAGAACCAGAGTGTACATGGTAGCGTGACCGTGCTGAAGAAATTGGAACCCACTGCTACCATCACATCCACTTCACCCGCTTCAATGATCTTCTTCCTGATCTCCAGTTCAGTCCCCCTGGCATCACTGGCAGAGTTAGCCATCACAAAACCAGCCCGGCCTCCGGTGTTTAATGCACTGTAGAATATCTGGATCCAGATATAATTCCCATTATCAGGTGTAGGCATACCGAACGGGAAGCGGGGGTCATCCTTTATCCGCTCCTTATCAATTTTATTCACATTAAAAGGAGGATTGGACATTACAAAATCGAACTTTCCCACAGTGTTGTGGATATCCTCATAATATGAGTTCCCCTCACGGATATCACCTGAAAGGCCATGAACAGCCAGGTTCATCTTGCAGAGCCGGACAGTCTCTGCTGTTTTTTCCTCACCGTAAATACTGATCTCAGAGTTTGGGTTTGCCTTGTGGTTTTCCACAAAACGGGCACTCTGGACGAACATGCCGCCTGAACCGCAGGCAGGGTCAAAGATACGACCGTGGAAGGGTTCAATGACCTCAACTATTAGTTTCACAACAGAGGTAGGGGTGAAGAACTCACCGCCTTTCTGGCCTTCACTCATGGCAAATTTGCCTAAGAAATATTCGTATATCTTGCCAAAAACATCACCTTCAATGTCCATAGCTATGGAGTTGAAGGTCTTCAATAACGTGAATAATGTGTCATTTTCCAGATGGTTGTAGGTCTTTGGCAGGATGCCTTTCAGTTCTTCATTATCAGCTTCGATGGCACGCATGGCATCATTGATGGCTTTACCGATATCCTCCCCTTCAGGAAGATTGAGTAATGTCGAGAATCGGGCAGCTTCCGGGAGATATAGTACACCTCGGGCTTGATAATCGGCTTTGCCGATTGTGCGGCGGCCGATGCTCTTGCCTTCTAATTCCTGCCTGGCTATGGTGAATTTATGATCGGCGTAGCGAAGAAAGATCAGGCCCAATACGGGTGTTGAATATTCGGATGATTTTAGTTTTGAATTGGCGCTGAGCTCGTCTGCAGCTTCCCATAAGCGTTTTTCTATTTCGTTATTATTACTTACTATATGTACACCTCAACTAAAAATGATATTGATTTCATTATATGCATATAACTTAATGTAATTATATAATAAGTATGCGGTTTTATTTAGGCAATCCCTCGGTCCTTACCCCATGACCGGAACGCGGGGGCTTTTGGTGTGCCTGCTCGCTGTCCGTTCTGTAGGTGGGGGGTGGTGTATGATGCTGGAAGTGGGCTGAGGCCCAAGTTGAGTTAGATGCCACACAAGTAAGAATTCTTTCAGAATGTGCCTAAGATCCATTCTCAACGAAAGAAATTGTGGCACTTTTAGAACATCCCAGCCTTTCTTACCATGTTAAGATAGCTATTGGTGAGTTAATGGAGAATGATCTTATTGCATTTACGATTCCTGAAAAACCCAGAAGTAGGTTGCAAAAATATAGTATTACTGAATCCGGAGGTGAAGTTTTAAAAAATACGGGTAGTGTGTGGAGAAATTGAAACTCTATTGGTGTTGAGTGGATTTGGGAATTCTGTAAGATCGGAATACATTACCAACAGTGTGGTCACAGTCGCAGCAATTGGTACCACCACCCGCACGCTGCCGACCCGTCATCCACAGACCTACCGCCGGCAGCTAACAAACATAACATTCACTTCGCACCCCCGGACCGCCGGACCGCCGAACACCCATGCATCCACGTGGCACCATAAAAGCACATGCCAGCCCCCACAACACAAGAACGAATGGAGCAGATCTGAACAGGCACCCAGGTAGAGTGGAGGCGAGAAGGGGGCGGCAGAAATGTCAAGATTGATGTAAAATAAAAATCATGCATCAAGCTAACAATCGTACATCCAACGGTACACCTTTCTTCTCATCACGTGCCAACGATATAGCTTCGTTGGGGCACAGTTCTACGCATATTCCACAACCCATACATAGTTCCCAATCTACAGCAACACATATTTCATTTTCAGAGAGAGCACTAAAAGGACATACATCTATGCATGTGCCACAGGCAGTGCAAATATCATTATCTAACTGCGCTACGTAACCCGAAGAGGCCATTGATGGGACATCATATTTCACCATGGCTTCTATTCCCCCACAACAACACTTGCAGCAGTTGCATATGGAGTAAAAGCGATCTATACAAGCATCCTTAAACCAGGCAGTGTGCAAGTGCCCGCGTTCATGTTCGGATTGTAGGAGTTCTAAAGCCTCCGTTTGAGTGAGTTTGCGGCTGCTTTTTGGGTTATGCTCCAATATAAAATCTACAAATGGTTGACCCACGATCATACAGACCTGAGTTGGCTGACAGGGATTCTCATGATTATGGCGGCAGGAACATTCATAAACAGCTACATCAGGCGGCCCCTTGAGTACGATATCGCGCGCTATTTGATAAGGGATAATCTGTTCCAGATCATGCAAAGGAATATCTTTATCATTGGTTATGATGGAATGGGCTTGTTCAGGTGTAAGGATTTTGCCGTGATAGTGCTCTGATAACCAAATTTTTCTTACTGGACTCAACCGGGGTAGGATTTTGTTAATGAGGAGGTTAACATATTGATTTGTCCAGCGGGCATAGATATATCCATGAAAGGCTTGAAGATTGAGGATCCTCCGCAAACCTGCCTCTTTCATGAATTTCCAGGTCGAAGGACGTAAAGGTCTCCACCTCTCACCTAAAAACCATAAACCTAGAATTATTATTAGAATTACTCCGATGAAGATTGAAATAGTTCCCACCAATCTTTATTCCTCCTACTTCCTATAAAAGTAAATTAATTTTCTTTTTAGACCTTATAAA